>Ga0247816_10000063_pt1 | contig 57189 bp, 45 predicted proteins | sample UWRJL209509C1_FD_179930 | JGI IMG/M metagenome (GOLD analysis project Ga0247816, IMG submission 179930) | Plant litter microbial communities from Arlington Agricultural Research Station in Wisconsin, United States - UWRJ-L209-509C-1 | ecosystem: Environmental > Terrestrial > Plant litter >...
ATGCGGCCCTGCGGCTGGAGATCGACACCCGGCGGTGGTCCGGTGTCCCGTTCTACCTGCGGGCCGGCAAACGCCTGGGTCGTCGGGTCACCGAGATCGCGGTGGTGTTCAAACGCGCCCCGCAGTACCTGTTCGAGAAGAGCCAGACCGCGGCGCTCGGCGAGAACGCCCTGGTCATCCGGGTCCAGCCCGACGAGGGTGTCACCATCCGCTTCGGCTCGAAGGTGCCAGGTGTCGGCATGCAGGTGCGCGACGTGACCATGGACTTCGGTTACGGTCACGCCTTCACCGAAGCCAGCCCAGAGGCGTACGAGCGTCTGATCCTGGACGTCCTGCTCGGAGATCCGCCGCTCTTCCCCCGCCACGAAGAGGTTGAATTGTCCTGGAAGATCCTCGACCCGATCGAGGAATTCTGGGAGACCCAGGGCCAGCCGGAACAGTACCGTCCGGGGACCTGGGGACCCACATCTGCCGATGAACTGCTGTCACGCGACGGCCGGAACTGGAGACGCCCATGATCGTCGATCTGCCGGACACCACCACGTCCAAGATCTCCAAGGCCCTGGTGCGCATTCGCGAGGAGGGCGGCGCCGTCGCTCTCGGTCGTGTGCTCACCCTCATCATCGCCTCGGAGCTCGGCCACGAGGAAGAAGCAATCGAGGCCGCCAATGACGCGTCTCGGGAGCACCCCATGCGAGTCATCGTCGTCTCGACCTTGGCTGCCACCGACACGGCCACCCCGGTCGAGCCGCGAGTGGATGCCGAGATCCGGGTCGGCGGAGACGCCGGCGCGAGCGAGGTCATCGTTCTGCGTGCCTACGGTGACGCCGCCAGCGACCCGGAGAGCCTGGTCACCGGCCTGCTCCTGCCGGACGCTCCCGTCGTGGCCTGGTGGCCCGGCCAGGCGCCTGAGGTTCCGGCTGAGTCTCCGCTCGGTCGGATCGCCTACCGTCGGATCACCGATGCATCGGCTCAGCCCGACCCGCAGGCCGCGCTGACCCGCATCTGCTCCACCTACCGGCCCGGCGACACCGATTTCGCCTGGACCCGGCTCACCCTGTGGCGCGCCCAGCTCGCCGCGGTGCTGGACCAGCCGCCGTACGAGTCCGTGACCGCGGTCTCGGTCTCCGGCGCGTTGGACTCTCCGTCCACCACGCTGCTCGCGGCCTGGCTGCAGTTGCAGTTGCAGGTGCCGGTGGACTACGAGCTCACCAGCGGCCCCGGGTCCAACGGGATCCAGGGCGTGCAGCTCACGCGCGCCTCCGGTGACATCTCGTTGCAGCGCGAGGTGCCCGGTATCGCCACCCTCACCCAGCCGGGTCAGCCGGTCCAAGACCTCACCCTCAAGCGTCGCAGCCTGCGGGATTGCCTGAGTGACGAACTCCGGCGCCTGGATCCCGACGAACTGTACGGTGAGGTCATCACCAAGGGCCTCGTTCAGCTGGTCGAGGCACCCGTCACCGCAGGAGCCCGCTCATGACCCACGACCGCCGCGTGCTGGTGCACGCCGATAAAGCCGCGCTGGTTGACTCCGTCGCCAACCGGTTCCTCACCAAGATCGTCGATATCGTGCACGAGCAGGGACATGCCCACGTGGTCCTGACCGGCGGCTCGGTCGGGACGGGCGTGCTCGAGGCGATCAACGCCTCTCCCGACCGTGACACCGTGAACTGGGCGAAGATCGACTTCTGGTGGGGCGATGAGCGGTGGGTTCCCCGCCAGGACGCCGACCGGAACGAGGGTCAGGCGCGCGCGGCGTTGCTCGACCACATCGAGATCCCCGCCGCGAACGTGCACGCGTTTCCGGCTTCCGATGACGGCATCGACCTGGATGAGGCCGCCGACCGGTACGCGGCCGAACTGGCCGCGTTCGCGGCGCCGGAGTCGGAGATTCCGTTGTTCGACATCACCTTCCTCGGTGTCGGCCCCGATGGGCATGTCGCCTCCCTGTTCCCGCACCTGCAGGGTATCCGCGAGAACGACCGCTCCGTCATCGCTGTCCTGAACTCCCCCAAGCCGCCGCCCGAGCGACTGAGTCTCACCCGGTGGGTGCTCAACTCGTCCGAGCGGATCTGGTTGGTCGTCGCTGGGTCCGATAAGGCTTCGGCGTTGGGCTTGGCTCTGGCCGGTGCCAGCCGTGATGAGGTGCCCGTCGCCGGCATCCGCGGTCGGCACTACACCGACTTCTTTGTCGACGGTGACGCTGCGGCAGAGGTTCCGGAGAACCTCATCGCGCCCAACAGCTAGTAGTCAGAACAGATACGAAAAGGCCGCCCCGATCGGGGCGGCCTTTTCGTATGTCTGCTGGTCTCGGTCAGCTGGATGCTTAGTTGGTCGCGCTGAGCTTGCCGCGACGCACGCGCAGCTGCTGCAGGGCTTCCTCGAGGAGGGACTCGGCTTCCTCCTCGGTGCGGCGCTCCTTCACGTAAGCGAGGTGCGTCTTGTAAGGTTCGAGCTTGGCGACCGAGGGCGGGTTCTCCTTGTCCCGGCCGGCCGGCAGGCCGGACGACGGGCAGTCGATCGTGTCCGGAATCTCCTCGTCGGGCAGGTTGGCGGCGAAATACCGCACCGTCTCGTTACCCAGGGCGTCCCAGTAGGACACCCGGATACGGTCGGCGTGGAATCCACGATCCTGCTCGCCCATGGGACCGGCTCCGACTCGCGAGCCGCGAATTGCGCTTCCACCAGATGCCATTGTGTTCCTCCGCTTAAACTGTTCGGCTGGTTCGGGTTGTACAGTTCAGTGCCCGGTCGCGCCGTGGGTGACCGGGTGCGGCCGGGAGGCCGCGAACGTGGTGCGGGTGTTGCGTGCTCGCGGTAGCCCCACCGAAGTGGATGCTATCCCGCAAGCGCGGCGCAGTTACGCGCCGGTTTCGAATTTGGTGATGACGCCCAGCACGACGATGCAGGAGATCCACAACACGGCCAGGATGATCGTGATGCGGTTCAGGTTACGCTCCGCAACGCCGGACGCGCCGAGGTTCGAGGTGACACCGCCGCCGAACATGTCCGACAAACCGCCACCACGCCCCTTGTGCAACAAAATGAGCATGGTGAGCAGGAGGCTCGTGATACCGAGCAGAACCTGCAATACAACCTGGAGAATCTCCACGCGAAACCTTTCACAAAACGATGGGCGCTAGAGCTCCACCAAGACCTAGGCAATTATAGCCTGACGGCAAACGAAACCCGCCGCGCCCCCTGGAGGGGGCACGACGGGTGAACGCTACAGTCCGACGTGCTTCTGGAACCGCACGATGCTGGAGAACTCGTCGATGTCGAGGCTGGCGCCTCCGACGAGCGCACCATCCACGTTCGGCTCACGCATGAAGCCGGCGATGTTGACGCCCTTCACGGAACCGCCGTAGAGAATGCGGGTCTTGTCGGCGACATCCTGGCCGAGCACCTCGGCGAGAACGAGGCGCAGCTGGGCCGCGACCTGCTCGGCCTGCTCGGGTGTCGCGGCCTGTCCGGAGCCGATGGCCCAAACCGGCTCGTACGCCACCACGATGTCTGCCGCGGCGTCGACGCCGGCGAGAGCGGCCTTCAACTGCGCGACCGGAACCGCACTGGGGCCATGCAGCTCCAGGTCAGCGGCGGTCTCGCCGACACAGATGATCGGAACGAGGTTGTGCTTGAGTGCTGCCGTCACCTTGGCGGCGACGACCTCATCGGTCTCGTTGTGCAGGGTGCGCCGTTCGGAGTGACCGATCAGCACGTACTGGCACTCCAGCGCGGCCAGGAAGGCTGCCGAGATCTCGCCGGTGTAAGCGCCGGACTCCTGGCTGGAGACGTCCTGCCCGCCGTACGCGAGGGGCAGCTTGTCGGCGGCCACCAGCGTCTGCACGCTGCGCAGATCGGTGAACGGCGGGAAGACGGCGACCTCGGTGGAGGTGAAGTCGTGCCCGGCGTCCTTGAGGCTCCAGGCCAGCTTCTGCACGAACGCGATCGCCTGGAGGTGATCCAGGTTCAGCTTCCAGTTGCCGGCAATGAGGGGAACACGCGTGTTTACTGCCATCCGAGGACCTCCAGTCCTGGCAGTCGCTTACCCTCGAGGAACTCGAGGCTGGCGCCACCGCCGGTTGAAATATGACCGAACTGGTCATCGTTGAAACCGAGGATGCGCACGGCCGCGGCGGAGTCTCCCCCACCGACGACACTGAGCCCATCGACCTCGGTGAGAGCGCCGGCAACCGTACGGGTGCCGTCCGCGAAAGGTGCAAGCTCGAACACGCCCATCGGGCCGTTCCAGAACACGGTCTTCGATCCGCGGATGATCTCCGCGAACGCGGCCGCGGTGTCCGGTCCGATGTCCAGGCCCAGGCCGGCAGCGCCGAACGGGGTGTTCTCGATCTGATCGGCCGGCGTCGTGACGTACTCGGCGTCGGCCCCGAACTTGGAGGCGACGACCACGTCGGTCGGCAGGACGATCTTCACGCCGAGGCGGTCGGCCTCGGCGAGGTAACCGCGGACGGTTTCGATCTGGTCGGATTCGAGCAGGCTGGCGCCGACCTTGTGGCCCTGGGCCGCGAGGAAGGTGAACAGCATGCCGCCGCCGATCAGCAGCGAGTTCACCCGCGGAAGCAGGTGACCGATCACGCCGAGCTTGTCGGAGACCTTGGAGCCGCCGAGGATCACCGTGTACGGTGCCTCGGGCTTCTCGGTGAGGCGATCGAGGACATCCAGTTCGGCTGCGATGAGCAGGCCGGCGGCGCTCGGCAGGATGGAGGCCAGGTCGAAGACGCTGGCCTGCTTCCGGTGCACGACACCGAAGCCATCGGACACCAGGGCGTCACCGAGGGCGGAGAGCTCGGTGGCGAACGCCACCCGCTCGGCCTCGACCTTGCTGGTCTCCCCCGGGTTGAACCGGAGGTTCTCCAGAACGACGATGTCGCCGTCGGTCAGGTCCGCGACGGCGGCCTGGGCAGCGTCACCGACGGTGTCGGCGGCGAAGGCCACCGGGGAACCGATCAGTTCGGCCAGCCGGGCCGCGACGGGCGCGAGGCTGTACTGCGGGTTGACCTGGCCGTCGGGGCGCCCGAGGTGAGACACGATCACCAGACGGGCGCCCTGCGACACCAGAGCCTTGAGGGTGGGCAGGGACGCCCGCACGCGGCCATCGTCGGTGATCTGTCCGTCCTTCAACGGTACGTTCAGATCACACCGAACGATGACGCGCTTGCCGCGGAGCGATCCCAGCGATTCGATAGTGCGAAGCGTCACTCTGAGTCCCGGTTAGAGGCGCTCGGCGACGAATTCGGTGAGGTCAACCATGCGGTTGGAGTAGCCCCACTCGTTGTCGTACCACGAGGACAGCTTGACCTGGTCGCCCAGGACGCGCAGCAGGCCGGCGTCGAAGATCGAGGAGTGCGGGTCGGTGACGATGTCGCTGGAGACGATCTCGTCCTCGGTGTACAGCAGGATGCCCTTGAGGGGGCCCTCTGCGGCAGCCTTGTACGCAGCCTTGATGGCTTCGACGGTGACGGGCTTCTCTGCGACGACGGTGAGGTCGGTGATCGAGCCGGTGGGCACGGGAACGCGCAGAGCGAAGCCGTCGAGCTTGCCGGCGAGCTCCGGGAGGACCAGGCCGAGCGCCTTGGCGGCACCGGTGGAGGTCGGGATGATGTTGACAGCGGCTGCGCGGGCGCGACGCAGGTCGCTGTGCGGGCCGTCCTGCAGGTTCTGGTCTGCGGTGTACGCGTGGATGGTCGTCATCAGGCCGCTCTTGATGCCGAAGGCGTCGTTGAAGACCTTGGCCAGCGGGGCGAGGCAGTTGGTGGTGCAGGACGCGTTCGAGATGATGTCGAACTTCGCGGAGTCGTAGGTGTCCTCGTTCACGCCCATGACGATCGTCGCAACGTCGCCGGTGGCGGGAGCGGAGACGATGACCTTCTTGGCACCGGCGGTGATGTGCTTGCGCGCGTCGTCAGCCTTGGTGAAGCGGCCGGTCGACTCGATGACGATGTCGACGCCCAGGGCGCCCCAGGGCAGGTTGGCGGGGTCGCGCTCGGCGAGGACCTGGATGGCCTTGCCGTTGACGAGGATGGACTCACCCTCGACGGACACGGTGGCGTCCAGACGGCCCGTGATGGAGTCGTACTTGAGCAGGTGCGCGAGCGTCTTGGTGTCGGTGAGGTCGTTGACCGCAACGATCTCGATGTCGCTGCCCTGGGCCAGTGCGGCGCGCAGGTAGTTGCGGCCGATGCGGCCAAATCCGTTAATACCAATCTTTACAGACACGAATGACTCCTGTTATTGATGGCGCTTGTCGCGCCGGTGGTGGGGATGAAAAATCTTCTAAAAAAGGGTGCCGGCGCCGGAGTCCGGGCCATTGAGCGCTACGAGAGTAGCAGCAGGCCGTTGGTCTTTTCGCGTGCCGCTACGAAGCGCGACTGCACGTTCTCCCAATCGACGATGTTCCAGAACGCCTTGACATAGTCGGCGCGCACGTTCTGGTAGTCGAGATAGTAGGCGTGCTCCCAGACATCGAGCATCAGCACGGGGATCGTGCCGGCGGCGAAGTTGGCCTGCTGGTCGAAGAACTGCTGGATGATCAGGCGCTGCCCGATCGAATCCCAGGCCAGGACGGACCAGCCGGAGCCTTGGACGCCGAGTGCGGTGGCGGTGAAGTGGGCCTGGAACTTCTCGAACGAGCCGAAGAAGTCGTCGATCGCGCTGGCGAGGTCACCGACCGGCTTGTCGCCGCCGTTCGGGGAGAGGTTCGTCCAGAAGATGGAGTGGTTGACGTGGCCGCCGAGGTTGAATGCCAGGTCCTTCTCGAGCTTGTTGACGTAGGTCAGGCTGCCGGAGTCACGCGCTTCGGCGAGCTGGGCCAGCGCGGTGTTCGCCCCGGTCACGTACGCCTGGTGGTGCTTACTGTGGTGGAGCTCCATGATGGTGGCGCTGATGCTCGGCGCGAGCGCCGAGTAGTCGTAGGTCAGTTCGGGCAGGGTGTATTCGGCCATGTGCTGATATCTCCTTATTTATCTGGCAGGGCGGGATATCTCCCATCATCTGCACTGTAAGTGACCGTTTCAGTCTACTCAGGTGAATAGGGGACGTTGGTCCCGGCGATGCTGGCCGGACCGGCTCAGACGTCGTCCAGATCGGCCGGCAGGTTCGCGTCCGTACCGGGGATGCCGAGGTCCGCTGCCTTCTTGTCCGCCATGGCCAGGAGTCGGCGGATGCGTCCGGCGACGGCGTCCTTCGTCATCGGCGGGTCGGCGTGGTGGCCGAGCTCGTCCAGGCTGGAATCCCGGTGGGCCAGGCGGAGCGTGCCGGCGTAGCGGAGGTGCTCAGGAATGTCCTCGCCCAGGATCTCCATGGCACGGTCCACCCGTGCGCAGGCGGCGACGGCCGCCTGCGCGGACCGGCGCAGGTTGGCGTCGTCGAAGTTCACCAGCCGGTTGGCGGTCGCCCGCACTTCGCGGCGTTGACGCAGCGCCTCCCAGTTGAGAACGGTCTCCTGGGCTCCCATGTGTACGAGCATGGCGCCGATGGCGTCACCGTCGCGGATCACCACGCGGTGCACCCCACGGACCTCGCGGGCCTTGGCCACGATGCCGAGCCGGCCGGCGGCGCCGACGATGGCCATGGCCGCCTCGTTGCCGGGGCAGGTGACCTCGAGGGCGGCCGAGCGGCCCGGGTCGGTCAGCGAGCCTGCGGCCAGGAACGCGCCACGCCAGACGGCGGCGATCTCCTCCTTCGATCCGGTGGTCAGCCGGTTGGGCAGGCCGCGGATGGGACGGCGGCGGGCGTCGAGCAGCCCGGTCTGCCTGGCCAGGGTTTCGCCGCCTTCCAGCACGCGGACCAGGTAGTGGTTCGTGCGACGCAGACCGGACGCGGTGATGACCGAGACGTCGCTGCGCACGCCGTAGAGTTCGGCCAGGTCCTTGCGCACCCGGCGCGCCAACAGGGGCGTGTCGAGTTCGGATTCGATCGCGATGCGGCCGGAGATCATGTGCAGACCGCCGGAGAAACGCAGGATCGTCGCCAGTTCGGCCGCGCGGACCGTGGTCTTCGAAACCTCGACGCGGGCTAGTTCATCTTTGACGTCGATGGTGAGTGCCAATCGTCATTCCATTCTGTTGTTCGGGCCAACCGTCGAACTGGACGGCAGCCTCCGTTATTCTCGTCCGAGGTCGCGGTGCTTGAGACTCACCGCGACGCCGGGAAACTCTTGGACCAGTGCGGCCAGCTCACGAGCCATCGCGACCGAACGGTGCTTACCGCCCGTGCAGCCGATGGCAATGGTGGCATGACGCTTGTTTTCCCGCTGGTAGCCGGCCAGGACCGGCCGGATGGCGGCAGCGTAGCCGTCAATGAACTCGCGCGCGCCCTCCTGGGCGAGCACGAACTCGCTCACCTCAGGGTCGAGCCCGGTGTGCGGGCGCAGTTCGGGGTTCCAGAACGGGTTCGGCAGGAACCGGGCGTCCGCCACCATGTCCACGTCGGTGGGCAGACCGTACTTGAAGCCGAAGCTCATCACGGTCAGGTGCAGGCCCGCCGCGTTCTCGGCGGCGAACCGTTCCGTGATGGTGGTCGCCAACTGATGGATGTTCAGGTCGGACGTGTCGATCACGATGTCGCATGACTCTCGCACCACCGCCAACCGAGTGCGTTCGGCCGAGATGCCGTCCAGGATGGTGCCCTCGCCCTGCAGCGGATGCGGGCGGCGCACGGCTTCGAACCGGCGCACCAGAACGTCATCCCTGGCCTCCAGGAAGATCACCCGCACCTGGGTGCCGGTGCGCAGGGCCTGGACGAGCTCCTGGAAGTCGCCGAAGAAGTCCCGCCCGCGAATATCGACCACGGCCGCGATCTTGGGCAAATTGGTGCCTGCCCGCCCGACCAGCTCGACCAGCGGGCGGAGCATCTGCGGCGGCAGATTGTCGACGACGTACCAGCCGAGATCTTCGAGCGCGTTGGCCACCGTGGAGCGTCCCGCGCCGGACATCCCGGTCACGATGAGCATCTCCTGCTTCTGGGTATCCGTGCTCATGCTGGATTGCGCCTTCGGTCGAAGTGGGTGTCTGTCCAGCCTACCGACCATGGCTGGTTCAAGCGCGCAGCTGGCGATGGATGCCGTCGGCCAGGCTCGGTCCGATGCCGCGGATCTCGGCGATCGACTCCACCGATGCGCCCTTGAGCTGTGTCACCGACCCGAAGTGCTGCAAGAGAACCTTGATCCGGGCGGGGCCCAGACCGGGGATCTCGCCGAGGATCGTGTTGATGTCGCGTTTGCGTCGGGAGCGCTGATGGGTGATGGCGAACCGGTGGGCCTCGTCCCGGATCCGTTGGATCAGGAAGAGAGCGTCGCTGTTGCGCGGCAGGATCACCGGGTAGTCCGAATCGGGCAGCCAGATCTCCTCGAGCCGTTTGGCGATACCGCAGAGGGTGATGCCCTCGACGCCGGATTCCCGGAGGGCCCGTGCGGCGGCGGCGACCTGCGGCTGCCCGCCGTCCACGATCAGCAGGTTCGGCTGATACCGGAATTTACGGCGCTTGGCGGCGGCACCGGGCGGGTCGGTGTCGCCGGAGCCGTCCGAGCGCCCGTCGTCCGTCGGGGCGTCGACGGTGTCGTCGACGGCGTCTGGCGCTTCGGCCGGAGCAGCCGCGTCGACGGCGATGACACCGCCCTGGGGCAGGGCCTCAGGGGTGGAATCGTCCGGAACCAGGTAGGCGAGGCGGCGGGTGAGCACGCGGTAGAGCGAGTCGGTGTCGTCGGTGGATTCTGGCACGCCGAAGCGTCGGTACTCATCCTTGCGCGGGAGGCCGTCCTCGAAGACCACCATGGACGCGACGATGTTCGTGCCGCCGAGGTGGGACACGTCGTAGCATTCCATCCGCAGCGGCGCGGATTCCATTCCCAGAGCTTCCTGGATGTCTTCGAGTGCTTTGGAACGCGCCACGAAGTCCGAACTGCGCCGGGTCTTGTAGAGCATCAGCGCCTGTTTGGCGTTCTGGGTCGCGGTGACCAGCAGGGCGGCCTTCTCGCCGCGCTGGGCGGCGACCAGGCGCACCTTGCGCTTGGCGATCCCACCGAGCCAGCCCTCGAGTGCCTCGGCATCGTCGGGCAGCTCCGGCAGCACGATCTCCCGCGGCGGCACGGCGTCGCCGGTGTAGGCGGTCTGCATGATCGAGTCGATCAGATCGCTCATCGACAGGTCGAGTTCCTTGTCGACCATCCAGCCGCGCACACCGCGGATACGACCGCCGCGCACGATGAAGAGTTGCACGGCGGCAGCGAGTTCGTCCTGCTCGATGGCGAACAGGTCGATGTCGACGTTGTCCCGGAGGACCACGGCGCTCTTCTCCAGCACCGAGTTGAGGGCTTTGACCTGGTCGCGTCGTTTCGCGGCCAACTCGTAGTCCTGCGCAACGGCGGCATCCTTCATCTGCGCGGTCAGGCTGTTGATCAGCTTGCGGTCCTGGCTGCCCATGAAGCTGACGAAGTCGTTCACGATGACCCGGTGCTCCTCGATGCTGACCTTGCCGGAGCAGGGACCGAAACACCGGCCGATCTGCCCGGCGAAGCACGGTTTACCGGATTGCATCGCCCGCTTGTAGTTGGCGTTGGAGCAGGTGCGGATGGGGAACGCCTTGAGCATGAGGTCGATGGTCTCGTGCACCGCCCATACCTTGGGGTACGGACCGAAGTAGCGGGCGCCCTTGATGCCGGTGGTGCGGGTCACCAGGGCGCGGGGGGCTTCGTCGGCGAGGGTCACCGCGAGATAGGGGTAGGACTTGTCGTCCTTGAACTGCACGTTGAACGGCGGGTCGAACTCGTTGATCCAGTACCACTCCAGCTGGAGCGCTTCCACCTCGGTGCCCACGGTGGTCCACTCGACGCTGGTCGCCGTGGTGACCATTCGTCGGGTGCGTTCGTGCAGGCTGCTGAGCGGAGCGAAGTAATTGCTCAGCCGAGCGCGCAGGTTCTTGGCCTTGCCCACATACAGCACCCGACCGCTGGGGTCGCGAAAGCGATAGACACCGGGTTCGGTGGGAATCTCGCCCGCTTTGGGGCGATAGCTCAACGCATCAGACATGTTCTCCTTCGCCTACCGCGCGGCGAGGACCTCCTTCAGGAACATTCCGGTGTGACTCTTCTTGACGCTGGCGACGTGCTCCGGGGTGCCGGTAGCGAGGATCTTACCGCCGCCGGAACCACCCTCTGGGCCCAGGTCGATGACCCAGTCGGCCGACTTGATCACGTCGAGGTTGTGCTCGATCACGATCACGGTGTTGCCCTTGTCGACCAGGCTGTTCAGCACCAACAGGAGCTTGCGCACATCCTCGAAGTGCAGCCCGGTCGTGGGCTCGTCGAGTACGTAGACACTGCGCCCGTTGGAGCGGCGCTGCAGCTCAGTGGCGAGCTTGACCCGCTGGGCCTCACCGCCGGACAGGGTCGTGGCGCTCTGGCCGAGGCGCACGTAACCCAGGCCCACTTCCACCAGGGTCTTCAGGAAGCGGTGGATGGCGGAAATCGGTTCGAAGAACTCCGCGGCTTCGCTGATGGGCATCTCCAGGACCTCGGCGATGTTCTTGCCCTTGTAGTGCACGGTGAGGGTGTCGCGGTTGTAACGCGCTCCCCCGCAGACCTCGCAGGCCACGTACACGTCTGGCAGGAAGTTCATCTCGATCTTGATGGTGCCGTCCCCCGAGCAGGCCTCGCAGCGACCGCCCTTGACGTTGAAGCTGAACCGGCCGGGGAGGTAGCCGCGGGCCTTCGCTTCCATGGTCTCGGCGAACAGGTTGCGAATCTTGTCGAACACGCCGGTGTAGGTGGCCGGGTTCGACCTCGGGGTGCGGCCGATCGGTGCCTGGTCGACGTGGATGACCTTGTCCAGCTGGTCGAGGCCGGTGACCCGGGTGTGCCGGCCGGGCAGCTTGCGCGCCCCGTTCAGCCGGTTGGCGAGCACGCGGTAGAGCACGTCGTTGACCAGCGAGGACTTTCCGGAGCCGCTGACCCCGGTGACGGCGGTGAAGACGCCCAGCGGGAAGGTGGCGGTGACCTTGCGGAGGTTGTTCGCTTCCGCGCCCACCACGACGATTTCCCGCTCGGGGTCGAGCGGTCGCCGGCTGGTCGGGGTGGCGATCTGCTTCCGGCCGGAGAGGTAGTCGCTGGTGAGTGACTTCGTGTTGGTGAGCAGGTCGGCGTAGGAACCGGAGTGCACGACGTGGCCGCCGTTGACACCGGCACCTGGACCGATGTCCACCACCCAGTCGGCGGTCTTGATGGTGTCCTCGTCGTGCTCGACGACGATCAGCGTGTTGCCGAGGTCGCGCAGAGCCACGAGGGTTTCGATCAGTCGACGGTTGTCGCGTTGGTGCAGCCCGATGCTGGGTTCGTCGAGCACGTACAGCACCCCGGTCAGACCGGATCCGATCTGGGTGGCCAGGCGGATGCGCTGCGCTTCGCCGCCGGACAGGGTGGCGGCGGCGCGAGCGAGGTTGAGGTAGTTCAGGCCCACCCGGAGGAGGAAGTCCAGGCGCACCTTGATCTCCCGCAACACCTGCGCGGCGATGGTCTTTTCCCGGTCGGTGAGTTCGAGCTTGTCCATGAATTCGCGGGCGTCGGTCAGGCTGAGCGCGCAGATGTCGGCGATGCTCTGGTCGTGGATGAGCACGGCCAGGACCTCGGGCTTGAGCCGAGTGCCGTTGCACACCGGGCAGGGCACCTCGCGGAGGTATTCCCCCCAGCGCTGGCGCTGGGTGTCGGTCTCTGCCTGCAGGAACTGCCGTTCGATGTACGGCACCACACCCTCGAAACCTGAGGTGTAGCTCATCTCCCGGCCGTAGCGGTTCTTCCACTTGACCTTGACCTCGAAGTTGTCGCCGCGCATCACGGCGGTCTGCACCTCGGTGCTGAGCTTCTTCCACGGGGTGCTGAGCTTGAATTTGAGGTCGCGCGCGAGACCGTCGAGCAGCTTCTCGTAGTACTGGAACAGGCCCTTGCCCTGGGTGGTCCAGGGCAGCACGACACCCTCGGCGATGCTGAGGTCCGGGTCGCCCAGCAGCAGGTCTTCGTCGACGGACATGCGCGTGCCCAGCCCGGAGCATTCCGGGCAGGCGCCGAACGGCGCGTTGAACGAGAAGGTGCGCGGCTCGATCTCGGTCAGTTGTACGGGGTGGTTGTTCGGGCAGGACAGCTTCTCGGAGTAGCTCTGCCAGGCCTCGTCGCCGGTGAGGTCGACGTAGTTGATCTGCACGAGACCGTCGGTGAGCTTGAGCGCCGTTTCGAGCGAGTCGGTGAGCCGGCTGAGCAGCTCGGGGCCGGCGACGAGCCGGTCGACGACCACGGAGATGTTGTGCTTGATCTGCTTCTTCAGCACCGGGGGTTCGTTCAACTGGATCTGGGTGCCGTCGACCATGGCGCGGGAGTAGCCGGCGGCGGCGAGCTCCTTGAACAGGTCGACGAACTCGCCCTTCTTCTGCGAGACGACGGGGCTGAGGATCTGGTATCTCACCCCGGTTTCCAGCTCCATCAGCTGGTCGGCGATCTGCTGCACGGTCTGCGACTGGATGACCTCACCACAGACGGCGCAATGCGGCACGCCGATGCGGGCCCAGAGCAACCGCATGTAGTCGTAGACCTCGGTGATGGTACCGACCGTGGACCGGGGGTTGCGGTTGGTGGATTTCTGGTCGATCGACACGGCCGGGCTCAGGCCCTCGATGAAGTCCACATCGGGACGGTCGACCTGGCCGAGGAACTGCCGGGCGTAGGCGGAGAGGGATTCGACGTAGCGTCGTTGCCCCTCCGCGAAGATGGTGTCGAAGGCCAGCGAGGACTTTCCAGACCCCGACAGACCGGTGAACACCACGAGCGAATCGCGCGGGATGTCCAGGTCGACGTTGTGCAGATTGTGCACGCGAGCACCACGGACGCTGAGTTGAGAGCCGTGCTCTACCTTGGAAATTGACACCATTCGAGTCTATGCAGTGCCACTGACACTGATGCACCATCGGGGCGCCGGCGGGTGCTCCCCCGGGCGCCCCGGTGGTCGCGGGTCAGTTGAGGTGACCCGCCTTTTCCATCTGGCGCAGCTCTCGTTTGAGCTCGGACACCTCGTCCCGCAGCCGGCCGGCGAGCTCGAACTTGAGTTCACCGGCCGCGGCGAGCATCTGCCCGTTCAGGTCGGCGATGATCGATTCGAGGTCGTTGGCGCCGTTCGCGGCCAGACCCTCCCGGCGGAGCGACGGTGTGGGGCTGCGTCGCTTGGCGTCGCGTCCGGCGAGAAGCTCGGCGGTGTCGGCCTCTTCGCGGGCGATGTCGTCGGTGATGTCGGCGATCCGCTTCCGCAACGGGGTGGGGTCGATGCCGTGCAGGGTGTTGTATTCCACCTGCTTCTCCCGGCGACGGTCCGTCTCGTCGATCGCGCGAGCCATCGAATCGGTGATCCGGTCGGCGTACATGTGCACCTCGCCGGAGACGTTCCGGGCGGCACGGCCGATGGTCTGGATCAGCGACGTCGACGACCGCAAGAAGCCTTCCTTGTCGGCGTCGAGGATGGCGACCAGGGAGACCTCTGGCAGGTCGAGGCCCTCACGCAGCAGGTTGATGCCCACGAGCACGTCGTACACGCCCTGGCGCAGCTCGGTGAGCAGTTCCACCCGTCGCAGGGTGTCCACGTCGGAGTGCAGGTACCGCACCCGGACCCCGGCCTCGGTGAGGAAGTCGGTGAGCTCCTCGGACATCTTCTTGGTCAGCGTCGTCACGAGCACCCGCTCGTTGCGTTCGACGCGGAGCCGGATCTGCTCGAGGAGGTCGTCGATCTGTCCGGCCGACGGCTTCACCACGATCTGCGGGTCGACCAGACCGGTCGGGCGGATGATCTGTTCGACGATGCCGTCGGCGATACCCATCTCGTACTTACCCGGTGTCGCCGACAGGTACACCGTCTGGCCGACCCGGTCCTTGAACTCGTTCCACTTGAGCGGCCGGTTGTCCAGGGCGCTGGGCAGGCGGAAGCCGTGCTCGACGAGGGTGCGCTTGCGGGACGAGTCGCCCTCGAACATGGCGCCGATCTGCGGCACCGTGACGTGGGACTCGTCGATGACGACCAGGAAGTCATCCGGGAAGTAGTCGAGCAGGCAGTGCCCGGCCTCGCCGGCGTTGCGACCGTCGATGTGCCGGGAGTAGTTCTCGATGCCGGAGCAGAAGCCGATCTGCTCCATCATCTCCAGGTCGAAGTTGGTGCGCATCCGCAGCCGTTGCGCTTCGAGCAGTTTGCCCTCCCGCTCGAGCTGGCCGAGCCGCTCGGCGAGTTCCTCCTGAATGGTCACCATCGCCCGCTGCATGACGTCGGTACTGGCCACGTAGTGCGACCCGGGGAACACCGAGACCGTGTCGAGTTTTCTCACCACGTCACCGGTGAGCGGATGCAGGCTGTAGAGCGCCTCGATCTCGTCGCCGAACATTTCGATGCGGATCGCGAGTTCCTCGTACATCGGGATGATCTCGATGGTGTCGCCGCGCACCCGGAAATGACCGCGGGAGAAGTCGACGTCGTTGCGCTGGTACTGCATCGACACGAATTTGCGAATCAGCCAGTCCCGGTCGACTCGTTGGCCCACTTGCAGGGCCACCATGGCTTCCATGTACCCTTCCGGCGTGCCGAGGCCGTAGATGCAGGAGACCGTCGACACCACGATGACGTCGCGCCGGCTGAGCAGGGAGTTGGTGGTCGAGTGCCGGAGCCGTTCCACTTCCTCGTTGATCGAGGAGTCCTTCTCGATGAAGGTGTCGGTCTGCGGAACGTACGCCTCTGGCTGGTAGTAGTCGTAGTAGGAGACGAAGTATTCGACGGCGTTGTGCGGCATCAGCTCCCGGAACTCGTTGACGAGCTGCGCGGCCAGGGTCTTGTTGTGTGCCAGCACCAGGGTGGGCCGTTGCACCTGCTCGATCAGCCAGGCCGTGGTGGCGGACTTACCGGTTCCGGTGGCACCGAGCAGCACGACGTCGGTCTCGCCGGCGTTGATTCGGCCGGCCAATTCTGCGATCGCACCGGGCTGGTCGCCGCTGGGTGTGTATTCGCTCACGACCTCGAACGGGTGATGCGCGCGGGTAGGTTCCATGACTCCAGTCTACGGAGCGCCACCGACACTGGAGTCGGAGCGGGCTGCCGACGAGGGCCGGTCGCCGGCGTTGTCGGGCGAGTGGTGCGGCCAGAGCGAGTGCTCCCAGATCCGGTCCACCTGTGCGATGGTCTCCGCCAGCGAACCGTTGGAGTCGATGACCTCATCGGCCACCGCGAGCCGTTCGGCGTCACCGGCCTGTGCGTTGATCCGGCTGCGGGCGTCCGCTTCCGGCATCCCACGGAGGTCGACCATCCGGCGCACCCTCGTGTCGGTGTCGGCGTGCACCACCACGATCAGGTCGAATGGATGCCCCACGCTCGCCTCGACCAGAAGCGGAACGTCGTAGACGACGACCGCGTCGGGGTTTGCCCGTTCGGCCTCGTCGATGGCTCGGCTGGACAGGGCCCGGACGGCGGGGTGCACCACCTGGTTCAACAGGCTCAGGGCAGCCGGGTTGCCGAAGACGATGGTGCCCAACCGCGCCCGGTTCAGGCTGCCGTCGGGGTTCAGCACCTCCGCGCCGAAGATCTCCTCGATGTGCGCGAGGGCGTCCGTGCCGGGGTTGACGGCGGCGCGAGCCAGCTGGTCGGCGTCGATGACGACCGCCCCGTGCTCGGCGAAGCGTTTGGCCACGGTGCTCTTGCCGGATGCGATCCCGCCGGTCAGTCCGATTAGGTACACGCCTCCATGCTAACGAACGGCTCGGGTGGGCGAGGTTAACCGGAACAGGCCGGACCCTGTGGGGTCCGGCCTGGTCGAGTCTCGGCCTGAGCCGGGAGATTCTGCTAGTTGTTGCTGCTGAGCTTCTCGCGCAGGGCGGCAAGCGCCTCGTCGTCCGCGAGGGTGCCGGCTCCGGCGGTCTCACTGGAGAAGGCGTTGCCAGCGGCGGACGCGACATCGCCGGGGGCGATGATCTCGTCGTTCGCGGACGCAACCTGCTTCTTGTGAGCTTCCCAGCGAGCCTGGGCGGCAGCGTAGTCCTGCTCCCACTTCTCGCGCTGGGTTTCGAAGCCCTCGCGCCACTCGTTGGTCTCCGGGTCGAAGCCTTCCGGGTACTTGTAGTTGCCCTGGTCGTCGTACTCGGTGAGCATGCCGTAGAGCGCCGGGTCGAACTCGGTGCCCTCGGGGTCGACACCGTCGTTGGCCTGCTTGAGGCTCAGCGAGATGCGGCGACGCTCGAGGTCGATGTCGATGACCTTGACGAAGACCTCGTCGCCGACCGAGACAACCTGCTCGGCGAGCTCGACGTGCTTGCCGGAGAGCTCGGAGATGTGAACCAGGCCCTCGATGCCCTCTGCAACGCGAACGAACGCGCCGAAGGGGACGAGCTTGGTGACCTTACCCGGTGCAACCTGGCCGATGGCGTGGGTGCGGGCGAAGACCTGCCACGGGTCTTCCTGCGTTGCCTTGAGCGACAGGGAGACGCGCTCGCGGTCCAGGTCGACCTCGAGGATCTCGACGGTGACTTCCTGACCGACCTCGACGACCTCGCTGGCGTGCTCGATGTGCTTCCAGCTGAGCTCGGAGACGTGAACCAGACCGTCAACGCCACCCAGGTCGACGAACGCACCGAAGTTGACGATCGACGAGACGACGCCCTTGCGGACCTGTCCCTTCTGGAGGTTGTTGAGGAAGGTGGTGCGGCTCTCGGACTGAGTCTGCTCGAGCAGTGCGCGACGCGACAGGACCACGTTGTTGCGGTTCTTGTCGAGCTCGAGGATCTTGGCCTCGATCTCCTGGCCCAGGTACGGGGTCAGGTCGCGAACACGGCGGAGCTCGATGAGCGATGCCGGCAGGAAGCCGCGCAGGCCGATGTCGACGATGAGCCCGCCCTTGACGACCTCAATGACCGAACCGGTGACGACGCCATCGGATTCCTTGATCTTCTCGACGTCGCCCCATGCACGCTCGTACTGAGCGCGCTTCTTCGACAGGATGAGACGGCCTTCTTTGTCTTCCTTCTGAAGAACGAGTGCCTCGACCAAGTCGCCGACCTTGACAACCTCGGAGGGGTCGACGTCGTGCTTGATGGAGAGCTCGCGGGAGGGGATGACACCCTCGGTCTTGTAGCCGACGTCGAGGAGGACCTCGTCGCGGTCGATCTTCACAACGGTGCCCTCGATGAGGTCGCCGTCGTTGAAGAATTTCAGAGTCTTTTCGACCGCGGCAAGGAAGTCTTCAGCAGATCCGATGTCGTTGATGGCGACCTGCTTGGGTGCCCGTTCGGTCGTTGCGATTGTCATGTAGTAGTTGCTCCAGGATGGACATATTCGGGCCAGAAGGGAGACGTGCGATTAATGTGGATATTCCGCGACTGGCAGCGGCTAATTCGTCACAAGCGTGACAGTAAAGCTTAGCTGTTTCCGGGCGTCCCGGGCAACCCGCCTCACGGCAGCCTCACCTGGGCCAGACGACCGCCCGATCCCGGGTCGACAACGCTCCCTGACCGGCACCGCGCTGCTGCGACTCAGGCCTGCAGCGCCGTTCGGAGAGTGTCCAGACCGACCCCACCCAGATCGAGGGCTCGACGGTGGAAGTCCTTGATGTTGAAGGCCGCGCCCTCGCGGGCCTGGGCCTCGTCCCGCAGCTGCTCCCAGATGCGCTGGCCGACCTTGTACGACGGAGCCTGTCCCGGCCAGCCGAGGTACCGGTTGACCTCGAAGCGCACGAACCCCTTGTTCATGTTCACGTTCTTGCCGAGGAAGTCCAGCGCATAGTCGGCGTCCCAGGTCTGCGTCCCGTCCGGCACCGTCTTGCCCAGGTGCACGCCGATGTCCAGCACCACCCGGGCAGCGCGCATCCGCTGCCCGTCGAGCATGCCCAACCGGTCGGCCGGGTCGTCGAGGTAGCCGAGCTGCTCCATCAGGCGTTCGGCGTAGAGCGCCCAACCTTCGGCGTGGCCAGAGGTGCCGGCGAGCTGCCGCCGCCAGGTGTTCAGTTTTGCCCGGTTGTACACCGCCTGCCCGATCTGCAGGTGATGCCCCGGAACGCCCTCGTGGTAGACCGTGGTGAGTTCCCGCCAGGTGTCGAACTCGGTGACGCCCACGGGCACCGACCACCACATCCGGCCCGGCCGGGAGAAGTCGTCGGTGGGTCCGGTGTAGTAGATCCCGCCCTCTTGGGTAGGCGCGATCATGCACTCGAGCCGCCGGATCTCCTCGGGGATGTCGAACTGGGTCTCCCCCAGTTCGGCGACGGCGCGGTCGCTGGTCTCCTGCATCCAGCGCTGTAGGGCGTCGGTGCCGTGCAGTTTGCGGGCCGGGTCGGTGTCGAGGAACTCGATGGCTTCGAGCACACTGGCGCCGGGCTTGATCTGCCGGGCGATGCTCTCCTGCTCCTCGACCATGCGCGCGAGCTCCTGAATGCCCCACTCGTAGGTTTCGTCCAGATCGATGCTGGCGCCGAGGAACCGGCGCGAGCTCAGCGCGTAGAGCTCCCGACCGATGGCGTCCTGCTCGGTGGCGCGGGGGGCCAGGTCGTCGGCGAGAAAAGTGGCCAGCGTGTCGTAAACGGATGCCGCCTTCCGGGCGCCGGCACCGAGGTCGTTCGCCAGGGAGGCCGGCAGGCTACCGGTGTCGAGCGCGGCGTCGGCGACGAAGTGGCTGAAGAAGCCGTCGTTGGCCGCGTTCCGCCGGGCCTGCGCGAGCACCTCGAGCACCTGCCGGCGGGCGGGTGTCACGCCGCGTTCGATGCCGACCCGCAGGGTGTCGATGTACCCGTTCACCGCGTCGGGCACGGCTTGCAGTCTGGCGGAGATGTTCGACCAGTCGGCCACCGTACCGGTGGGCATGAGGTCGAACACCTCGCGGATCTCCTGGGCCGGCGACGCGATCACGTTGAGGTCGCGCAGGTGCAGCTGGGCGGCCGAACTCTCCAAGTCGAGGGCGAGGGTGCTGCGCAGGTCGGTGCGGGTGACCTCGTCGATGGCGTCGATGATCGGCGCGGCGTCCAGAGCGGTGATGGTCTCGGTCGCGGCCTGCACGTACCGGGCGTGTCCGTCCGGCGAGTAGTCCGCGAAGCCGGAGCCGTCTCTCGAACGGCCGATGTAGGTGCCGACGGTGGGGTCGAGGTCGACGAGGGTGTCGACCCACTGTTCGGCGATCTGGTCGACGGGGGTGGGCGTCCGCTGTTCGTTCAGAGTCATGCACAGAGCCTAGAACACGGCTGCCGCCTCGCGGGCGGCAGCCGGGTCGACAGGGTCAGTGCGCGGCGGCGTCCCAGTTCGCGCCGCGGCCGACCTGCACATCCAACGGCACCAGCAGGGAGGCCGCGGTTTCCATCCGGTGGGTCACGATGGCGCGCAGTGCGTCCCATTCGCCGGCGGCGACCTCGAAGATCAGCTCGTCGTGCACCTGCAGCATCATCCGCGATGCCAGCTCCTGCGTCCGCAGGTCCGCCGCGATGTTGTTCATGGCGATTTTCATCAGGTCGGCGGCCGAGCCCTGGATGGGGGCGTTCAGCGCGGCCCGTTCGGCGTTGTCCCGCAGCACCCGGTTGGGACTGTTCAGCTCGGGGAACGGACGCCGCCGGCCGAAGATGGTGGTGGTGTGACCATCCACCTTGGCCTGCTCGACCACCCGACGCAGGTAGTCCCGCACCGCGCCGAACCGGGCGAAGTAGTCGGTGATGAGCTGTTTGGCCTCGCGGGACTCGATCCGCAACTGCCGGGACAGGCCGAATGCGCTGAGCCCGTAGGCCAGCCCGTACGACATGGCCTTGACCTTGTTGCGCATCTCCCCGGTCACGTCCTCCGGGGCCACCCCGAACACCCGCGCGCCGACGAACCGGTGCAGGTCCTCCCCCGCGTTGAACGCCTCGATCAGGCCGGCGTCCTCGGAGAGGTGCGCCATGATGCGCATTTCGATCTGCGAGTAGTCGGCGGTGAGCAGGCTTTCGGTGCCCTCGCCGGCGCGGAAGGCGGCGCGGATGCGGCGGCCCTCTTCGGTGCGCACCGGGATGTTCTGCAGGTTGGGATCGTTCGATGAGATCCGGCCGGTGGCGGTGCCGATCTGCACGTAGGTGGTGTGGATGCGCCCGGTCTCGTCGATCGCCCGGTCCAGGGTTTCCACGATCTGACGCAGTTTGGTGGCGTCGCGGTGCTTGAGCAGCAGGTCGAGGAACGGGTGCGGGTTGCTGGCCTGCAGGTCGGCCAGCGCGCCGGCGTCGGTGGTGAAGCCGGTTTTGTTCGCCCGGGTGCGGGGCATGCCCAGCTGGTCGAAGAGCACCTCCTGCAATTGCTTGGGTGAGCCGAGGTTCACCTCCCGGCCGATCTCGGCGAAGGCGCTGGCGGCGAGTTCGGCGGCCGTGTCACCGAGCTGGGCGGACAGGGCGGCGAGTTCGTCGTGTGCCACGGCGACGCCGGCCAGTTCCATGTCGGCCAGGGTCATCAGGGTGGGCATTTCCAGGTCGGACAGGACCGTCAGCGAACCCTCGTCGAGCAGCCCGACCAGGGTTGCGGCGAGCCGGACCGTGTACCAGGAGTCCACGGCGATCCCGCCGGCCTGGGTTTCGTCTGGCACCAGCTGGTTGGGGTCGATGGTCGGCAGGGTCTCGTCGAGGTAACGCTTGACCAGGTCGGCGAGGGTCTTGTCCGGGCCGCCGGGTCGCAGCAGCCAGCCGGCCACGAGCGTGTCGACGGCCAGCCCGTCCAGGGACAGGCCGGCCCGGGTGAGCGCCTTCACCTGCGGTTTGGCGTCGTGCATGATCTTCGGGCTGGGGCCGGCGAGCCAGGCCTCGAGCGGCTGGTAGTCGGCGCGTCCCGGCTGCCACGCGACCGACGCGGTTTCGGTGCTGGTGGCCAGGCCGAAGCCGATCGGCAGGCCGCCCTGCAGCTCCACCGTCACCGCGATGGCCGTCCCGGCCGCCTCGGTCCGCGTGAGCCAGGTGGCGAGTTCCTCGTCGAGCAGTTCCCGCTGCACCGGGGCCTTGGCGGCCGCCGGAACCTCGGGGAGCGCGGCCGGAGCGGTCGAGCCGGCCCCGTTGCCGCCGTTCTCTTCGAGCTTCATCACCCGGTCGAGCAGGGTGCGGAACTCGAGCCGGCCGAAGACGTCGCGCACGGCGTCCTCGTCGATCGGGCAGCGCACCAGGTTGTCGAGTTCGACGGGCAGATCCAGGTCGGTGACCAAGCGGTTGAGGCGGCGGTTGCGGATCGCGTTGTCTTTCTGCTCGCGCAGGTTGGCGCCGACCACGCCGGTGATCTCGTCGGCGTGCTCCAGGATCGCGTCCAGGCTGCCGAACCGGTCGAGCCATTTCACGGCGGTCTTCTCGCCGACCTTGCTGATGCCGATCAGGTTGTCGCTGGTTTCGCCGACGAGGGCGGCGATGTCGGGGTACTGCTCGGGGTTGATGCCGTACTTCTCCCGCACCTTCGCGGGGTCGTACCTGGTCAGCGCCGAGACGCCCTGACTGGCCGGGTAGAGCAGGGTGACGGTCTCGTTGACGAGCTGGATGGTGTCCCGGTCGCCGGAGACGACGTAGACCGCGAAGCCGTCATCGGTTCCGCGCACCGAGAGTGTGGCGAGGATGTCGTCGGCCTCGTAGTCGTCCTTGGTCAGGGTGGTGATGTTCATGGCTTTCAGGGCCTCCTGCAGGAGCGGGATCTGGCCCTTGAACTCCGACGGGGTGATCGCCCGGGTGCCCTTGTACTCCGGGTAGTCCCTGGTGCGGAAGGAGTACCGGGAAATGTCGAACGCGACGGCGATGTGGGTCGGTTTTTCGTTCCGCAGCAGACTGAGCAGCATCGACAGGAAACCGTGGATGGCGTTGGTGTGCTGCCCGTCCCTGGTCTGGAAACTGTCCACGGGGAGGGCGTGAAATGCCCGGTAGGCCAGCGAGTGGCCGTCGATGATCATCAGGGTAGGCTTTTTGGATTCCGACACAGTCCCAGCCTACAAGCCGCCACCGGACCGGGCTGAGCCGAACCGAAGGTGACCATGACCGAGCAGGACGCGCCCGCGAACACGACCGACTACCTGGCCTGGACGAAGGCGCGCGGCGCCGGCGACCTGGCCGACAAGATGGGCATCGAGTTCACCGAGTTCTCGCTGGACCGGGCCGTGGCCCGGATGCCGGTCGCGGGAAACACCCAACCGGCCATGCTGCTGCACGGCGGCGCGTACGTCGTGATGGGCGAATCGCTCGGATCGATGTCGGCCAATCTGCACGCCGGGCCGGGCAAGATCGCCGTGGGCATCGAGATCAACGCCAGTCACACCGGGTCGGCCACGTCCGGCTACGTCGAAGCGGTCTGCACGCCCATCCACCTGGGCCGTACCCTCACCACCCACGAGATCGTCGTGACCGACGACCGGGGCCGGCGCTGCTCCACCATCCGGATCACGAACCTGATCATGGACCGGCCGGAGTCAGCCTCGTAACACCGCCGAGTACGAAAAAGCGGGCCCCTCCTGGAGGGGCCCGCTTTTTTCGTGACGGGGTGGTTACTTCTTGGCCGAGAGCTGCTCGATGATCGCCTGGGCGACGTCGTGCATGGTCAGACGGCGGTCCATGGATGCCTTCTGGATCCAGCGGAAGGCCTCCGGCTCGGTCAGGCCCATCTTCTCGTTCAGCAGGCCCTTGGCCCGGTCGACGAGCTTGCGGGTCTCGAACCGCTCGACCAGGTCGGCGACCTCGGCCTCGAGGGTGATGATCTGGCTGTAACGGGAGAGGGCGATCTCGATCGCCGGCAGCAGGTCGTTCGGGGTGAACGGCTTGACGACGTATGCCAGGGCGCCGGCCTCGCTGGCGCGTTCGACGAGTTCCTTCTGGCTGAACGCGGTGAGCAGCACGACCGGGGCGATGTGGGCCTTGGTGATGCGCTCCGCGGCGGAGATGCCGTCCAGGTGCGGCATCTTGACGTCCATGATCACCAGGTCGGGACGCAGCTCGGTGGCCAGGGCCACGGCGGTTTCGCCGTCGCCGGCTTCACCAACCACCTCGAAGCCGTTGTCGCGGAGAATCTCGACGATGTCGAGCCTGATGAGGGATTCATCCTCCGCTACGACAACGCGGCGGGGGGGTACTGGAGTTGTCTCTTGGTCGGTCACAGCCAAAAGCCTACGGTATTCTGGTGCAGGCGATGTGAGCCGGTGTGGCGGAATGGCAGACGCGGAGCACTCAAAATGCTTTGTTCGAAAGGACGTGTGGGTTCGAGTCCCACCACCGGTACCAGATTTATCGCCTCTGGCAGTACGACGAAAGGCCCCGTGGATTTCTCCACGGGGCCTTTCGTCTGCCGGTTGGCGGCTGTTACGCCTGGGCGTACGCCGGCGCGACACCGTTGTGGGCGTCACCGATGCGGTGAACCCGGATGTCGTTGGTCGAGCCCGCGATTCCGGGAGGGGATCCGGAGATCACCACGACCTTGTCGCCGATCTCGGCGAGCCCCTGGCCGAGCAGGATGTCGTCGACCTGGCCGAACATGGCATCCGTGTGGGTCACCGGCTCGACAAGGTGCGTCTGGACGCCCCAGGTGAGCGCGAGACGGCGGCGGATGGCCGGGTCGGGGGTGAAGGCCAGCATCGGGATCTTGGACCGCAGACGCGACATCCGGCGCGCGGAGTCACCGGACTCGGTGAAGATGCAGAGGAACTTCGCGTCGACGAACTCGGCGACCTCGATGGCGGCGAGGGTGATCGCGCCGCCCTGGGTGCGCGGCTTGTTGGTCAGCGGTGCGATCCGCTCCAGACCGTGCTCCTCGGTGGAGGACACGATGCGGGCCATCGTCTGCACGGTGACGACCGGGTACTCGCCGACGCTGGTCTCGCCACTGAGCATGACCGCGTCAGCACCATCGAGAACGGCGTTGGCCACGTCGGAGGTCTCCGCGCGGGTCGGAACCGGGCTGTGGATCATCGACTCGAGCATCTGGGTGGCCACGATGACCGGCTTCGCCATGCGGCGGGCCAGTTCAACGGCGTGCTTCTGCACGATCGGCACGGCTTCGAGCGGAAGCTCGACACCCAGGTCGCCACGGGCGACCATGATCGCGTCGAAGGCGTCGACGATGCCCTCGAGGGCCTCGACGGCCTGCGGCTTCTCGATCTTGGCGATGACGGGAACCTTGCGGCCCTCCTCGGCCATGATCTTGTGAACTCGGTCGATGTCGGCCGCGTTGCGCACGAAGGACAGGGCGATCAGGTCGGCGCCGAGGCGGAGACCCCAGCGCAGGTCGGACTCGTCCTTCTCGGACAGAGCCGGCACGTTGACGGCGACACCGGGCAGGTTGATGCCCTTGTTGTTGGAGACCGGGCCGGCGACGATGACCTTGGTGGTCACGACGGTGCCGTCGGACTCGACGACCTCGACCTTGACCTTGCCGTCGTCGATGAGCAGGAAGTCACCGGGCTTGACGTCGTTCGGCAGGCCCTTGTAGGTGGTTCCGGAGAGCTCCTTGGTGCCCAGGATCTCTTCCGTGGTGATCTTGAAGATGTCACCGACGGCGAGGTCGTGCGGGCCGTTCTCGAACTTGCCCAGGCGGATCTTCGGGCCCTGCAGGTCGACCATCACCGCGATGGCGCGACCGGAGTCGTTGGCGGCCTTGCGCACGTTGGCGTAGACGCCCTCGTGCACGGTGTAGTCGCCGTGGCTCAGGTTCATCCGGCAGACATCAACGCCGGCGTCGATAATGGCGCGAATCTGCTCGTAGCTTGATGCTGCCGGCCCGAGGGTGGCGACGATCTTGGCGCGTCTCATATCTGGTGGAACTCCGGTTTCCGCGCCGGTCTGGCGCATTGGTGCGTTCGGTTGGTTGAAGTGGGCGTGGATAGATTCAGTTGGTTCGCTCAGATGGCAAACGAATGATCCGTCGGCTTCACCGGGGCGGGCAGTTGAGTCTCGCCTTCGAGAAACCGATCGACGGCTGCCGCGGCAGCGCGTCCTTCGGCGATCGCCCATACGATGAGCGACTGACCTCGGCCCGCATCGCCGGCGACGAATACGCCTTCGTGACTGGTCTGGTAATCGCTATCACGAACGACATTACTCCGGTCGTCGAGTGGGACGTGCAGCTGCTGGGTGAGTTCGTCGCTCTCCGGGCCGGTGAAGCCCAGGGCGAGCAACACCAGATCGGCCGGGATTTCCCGTTCGGTCCCGGCCTTGGGCACTCGGCGTCCGTCGAGATATTCGGTTTCGGCGACCCGGATGGCCCTGACCTCGCCGGCCTCGTTCGCGAGGAACTCGATGGTGGAGGCGAGGAACTCGCGGGTGCCGCCCTCTTCGTGGGCGCTGGACACCTCGAACAGGGTCGGCGACATCGGCCACGGCTGGTGGTCAGGACGAGCGTCGCCGGGCTGCTTGCCGATGGCGAGGTTCGTGACCGACGCGGCCAGTTGGCGGTGCGCGGTTCCGATGCAGTCCGCGCCGGTGTCGCCACCACCGAGGACGACGACGTGCTTGCCCTCCGCGACGATCTGGTTGTCGACGGTGTCGCCGGCACCGACCTTGTTCTGCTGCACCAGGTATTCCATGGCGAAGTGCACACCGGGCAGGTCGCGACCGGGGATCGCGAGGTCGCGTGGCACCATGGCGCCGGTAGCGACGACGACTGCGTCGTACCGGGCGCGCAGGTCGGACCAGCTGATGTCGACGCCGACGGTGACCCCGGCACGGAACCGGGTCCCCTCCGCGGTCATCTGCGCGAGCCGACCGTCGAGGTGCTTCTTCTCCATCTTGAAGTCCGGGATGCCGTAGCGCAGCAGACCGCCGATGCGGTCGTCGCGTTCGAACACGGCGACGGTGTGGCCGGCCCGGGTGAGCTGCTGGGCGGCGGCCAGCCCGGCGGGACCGGAGCCGACGACGGCCACGGTCTTTCCGGTCAGGCGTCCGGGCGGCTGCGGGGTGACCCAACCGTTCGCGAACGCCTGGTCGATGATCGACACCTCGACCTGCTTGATGGTCACCGGCGGCTGGTTGATGCCCAGCACGCACGAGGACTCACACGGCGCCGGGCAGAGCCGGCCGGTGAACTCGGGGAAGTTGTTGGTGGCGTGCAGGCGTTCGATAGCCTGCCGGCCCTCGTCCCGCCAGGTGAGATCGTTCCATTCCGGAATCAGGTTGCCCAGCGGGCAGCCCTGGTGACAGAACGGCACACCGCAGTCCATGCAGCGTCCGGCCTGGCGCTTCAGCGTCGCGGAATCGCCGGCCTCATAGACCTCTTTCCAGTCCATCAGACGCACGGACACGGGACGGCGGGCGGGGAGCTCCCGCTCGGTGGTCTTCAGGAATCCCTTCGGATCAGCCATTGGTTACCTCCAAGATACGGTTCCAGACGACGTCGCCATCCGGGTCGAGGCCCTCCGCAACGGCGGACTGCCGGGTCGCCAGGACGGCGGCGTAGTCGCGCGGGAGAACCTTGACGAAGTTCTGCATTGTGGTGTCCAGGTCGGCCAGCAGGCTGGCGGCCAGGGTGGAATCGGTCTGGTCGCGGTGCTGCTCGAGCAGGTCACGCACGATCTCGCGGTCGGCACTGCCGAGCGGCAGCAGCGACAGCTCCCCCGATGCCAGCGAATCCCGGTTGACCTGTTCGTCCCGGAGCCCGTAGACGTAGGCGGTGCCGCCGGACATGCCGGCACCGAGGTTGCGACCGGTACCGCCGAGAATGACGGCCAGGCCACCGGTCATGTACTCGAGTGCGTGGTCACCCACGCCCTCCACCACGGCGGTGGCGCCGGAGTTGCGCACCAGGAACCGTTCGCCCACGATGCCGCGGATGAACATGGATCCCTGGGTGGCGCCGTAACCGATGACGTTGCCGGCGATGACGTTGTCCTCGGCCGTGAAGACGCTGGCCCGGTCGGGGCGCACCACGATCTGGCCGCCGGAGAGCCCCTTGCCGACGTAGTCGTTTGAGTCCCCCTCCAGGCGCAGGGTGATGCCGCCGGGTAGGAACGCGCCGAAGGATTGGCCAGCGGATCCGGTGAGGGTGACGTCGATCGACCCGGCCGGCAGCCCGTTCTCGCCGTGGCGGAGGGTGACCTGGTGGCCGAGCATGGTGCCGACGGCACGTTCGGTGTTGCGGATGGGCAGGCCGATTTCGACCCGACCACCGTGCTCGAGCACGCTCGCGCTCCGGCGGATGAGTTCGTTGTCGAAGTGCTGGTCCAGCTCGTGTTCCTGCTCCCGGGAGGCGCGGCGCGGCTCGGAGTCGGAGAAGTCCGGGCCGACCAGGATCGGCGACAGGTTGAGTCCGGACGCCTTCCAGTGGTTGATGGCGCCGTTGACGTTCAGCAGGTCCTTGCGGCCGGTGACCTCGTCCAGGCTGCGGAAGCCCAGCTCGGCGAGGTACTCGCGCACCTCCTGGGCGATGAACTCGAAGAAGTTCACCACGTAGTCGGCCTTACCGCTGAACCGCTTGCGCAGTTCGGGGTTCTGGGTGGCGACACCCACCGGACAGGTGTCCAGGTGGCAGACGCGCATCATGATGCAGCCCTCGACGATCAGCGGAGCGGTTGCGAAACCGAACTCCTCGGCGCCGAGCAGCGCGCCGATGATGACGTCCCGCCCGGTTTTGAGCTGACCGTCCACCTGCAGCACGACGCGGTCACGCATCCCGTTGAGCATCAGGGTCTGCTGGGTCTCGGCCAGACCGAGCTCCCAGGGCGTGCCGGCGTGCTTGAGCGAGTTGAGCGGACTCGCGCCGGTGCCGCCGTCGTGCCCGGAGACCAGGATCACGTCGGAGAGCGCCTTGGCGACGCCGGCGGCGACCGCTCCGATACCGGACTGGCTGACCAGTTTGGTGTGGATGCGGGCGCCCGGGTTGGCGCGTTTGAGGTCGAAGATCAGCTGCTTGAGGTCTTCGATCGAGTAGATGTCGTGGTGCGGGGGCGGTGAGATCAGGCCGACACCGGCGGTGGCGTGCCGGGTGCGGGCCACCCACGGGTACACCTTCGTCGGCGGCAGCTGACCGCCCTCGCCGGGCTTGGCGCCCTGCGCGAGTTTGATCTGGATGTCGTCGGCGTGGGTGAGGTACATGCTGGTGACCCCGAACCGGCCGGAGGCGACCTGCTTCACGGCGCTGCGCCGGTCAGGGTCGAGCAACCGGTCCAGGTCCTCTCCGCCCTCTCCGGTGTTGGACTTGCCGCCCAGCCGGTTCATCGCGATCGCGAGGGTCTCGTGCGCCTCCTGCGAGATGGAGCCGTAGCTCATCGCGCCGGTGGAGAACTTCTTCACGATCGACGCGACCGACTCGACCTCGTCGAGCGGTACGGGCTTGCGCTGCCCCAGGTTCAGCGCGAACATGCCGCGCAGGGTCATCAGGCTCTCCGACTGGTCGTCGACGAGCTTGGTGTACTCCTTGAAGATGTCGTAGCGGCGGGTGCGGGTGGAGTGCTGCAACCGGAAGATGGTCTCCGGGCTGAACAGGTGCGGGGTGCTGTCCCGACGCCACTGGTACTCCCCGCCGGTGGCGAGGCGCTCGTGCGCGGTGACGGCGGCATCGGTCGGGTAGGCGCCGACGTGCCGTTCCAGGTTCTCTGCGGCGATGACGTCGATGCCGACGCCGCCGAGCTTGGTCGTGGTACCGGTGAAGTACCGGTTCACGAACTCCTGGCTGAGGCCCACGGCTTCGAAGGTCTGCGCGCCGGCGTACGACGACACGGTGGAGATGCCCATCTTGGACATGATCTTGAGCACGCCCTTGCCGAGCGCCTTGATCACGTTCTTCACGGCCTTCTCCGGCGTGACGGTGGTGATGAAGCCGCTGCGGACGAGGTCTTCACAGGTTTCCATGGCCAGGTACGGGTTCACCGCGCTGGCCCCGTAGCCGATCAGCAGGGCCACGTGGTGCACCTCGCGCACGTCGCCGGCTTCGACGACGATGCCGACCTTGAGCCGGTTCTCGGTGCGGATCAGGTGGTGGTGCACGGCCGCGATCATGAGCAGCGACGGAATCGGCGCGAGGTCGGTCGAGCTGTCCCGGTCGGAGAGCACGATGAACAAGGCGCCGTCTTCGATGGCCGCGTCAACCTCGTGGCACATCTCGTCGATCCGGGTGGATAGAGCGCCGGGGCCGTCGTCGAACCGGTACAGCCCGCGGATGGTCGTGGTGGTCCGGCTGCCGGGCGAGGTGTCGATGTGCTGGATCTTGGCCAGCTCGTCGTTGTCGATCACGGGGAAGTCCAGCACGACCTGGCGGGCGTGTTCTGGACCGGCCGCGAGCAGGTTCAGTTCGGGGCCCAGACCGAGCTTGAGGCTGGTGACGACCTCTTCCCGGATCGAGTCGAGCGGCGGGTTGGTCACCTGGGCGAACTGCTGGGTGAAGTAGTCGAACAGAAGCCGCGGGCGTTCGCTCAGAACGGCGATGGGGGTGTCGCTGCCCATCGCGCCGAGCGGTTCGGCGCCGTTGCGCGCCATCGGGGCGAGCAGGATGCGGACTTCTTCTTCGGTGTAGCCGAAGGTGCGCTGGCGGCGTACGACGGATGCCGGCGGGTGCACGATGTGCTCCCGGTCCGGCAGGTCCTTGAGGTTGATCCGCCCGGCGTCCAGCCAGGAGCCCCACGGCTCGCTGGCGGCCAGGTCGGCCTTGATCTCGTCGTCCTCGATCAGACGGCCGGCCTCGGTGTCGACGAGGAACATCTTGCCCGGCTGCAGCCGGCCCTTGCGCACCACGCGGGCCGGGTCGACGTCGAGGACGCCGATCTCGCTCGCGAGCACGACCAGGCCGTCGTCGGTGATGAGGTACCGGCCGGGGCGCAGCCCGTTGCGGTCCAGGGTGGCGCCGACGAGACTGCCGTCGGTGAACACGATCGCGGCGGGTCCGTCCCACGGCTCCATCAGCATGGAGTGGTACTCGTAGAAGGCCCGACGGTCACGGTCGAGGTCTGGCTGGTTCTCCCAGGCTTCCGGCACCATCATCATGACCGCGTGCGGCAGGGACCGACCGGAGAGGCTGAGCAGTTCCACCACCTCGTCGAACGAGGCCGAGTCGCTGGCGCCGGGGGTGACGATGGGGAACAGAGGGTCCAGGTCGCCGAGCAGCTCGGAATCGAGCTGCGACTGGCGGGCGCGCATCCAGTTGCGGTTGCCCTGCACGGTGTTGATCTCACCGTTGTGCGCGATCATCCGGAACGGCTGAGCCAACGGCCAGGACGGGAAGGTGTTGGTCGAGTACCGGGAGTGCACCAGCGCGAGCTTGGAGGTGAAGCGCTCGTCCGACAGGTCGGGGTAGAACGGCTCGAGCTGCAGGGTGGTGACCATGCCCTTGTAGACGATGGTGCGGCAGGACAGCGACGCGAAGTAGGTTTCCACTTCACGTTCGCTGCGCTTGCGCAGCCGGAAGGTCTGCCGGTCCAGCTCGATGCCGCCGACCGGGTCGCCGGATTCGGTGGTGAGAGCGGACCGGACGAAAAGCTGCTGGATGGCGGGCATCGCGGCGCGGGCGAGGTTGCCGACCTCGTCGGGACGCACGGGAACCTCCCGCCAGCCGAGAACGGTAAGGTTCTCTTCCCTGGCGATGGCCTCGATGGCCGTCTTCACGGTGCTGCGCTGGGTGGGTTCGGTCGGCAGGAACACGTTTCCGGCGGCGTACAACCCGGCATCTGGCAGGGTGAACTTCGACACGGCGCGGAAGAACTCGTCCGGGATCTGGGTGACGATGCCGGCACCGTCACCCGTTCCGGCGTCGGAACCGACGGCCCCGCGGTGTTCCAGGTTGCGGAGCGCGTCGAGCGCCCGGTCGATGATGTCGTGTCCGGCGGTGCCCCGGAGGGTGGCCACCATGGCGAGGCCACAGGCGTCGCGCTCATCGTGCGGGTTGTACAGCCCTTGGGCTTCCGGCACACTACTGAACCGCGAAAAGAGGGGTTGCTGCGTCATTAGACCGTCCTCACGAAATGACTGGCAGGTGGGGACGCCGTTGGCCCGCTGGAAGATGAGATGCCGGACGCCCGAAATGCTGGGCGGGAACCGTGGACCGGGTGGGGTGACCTCGGTTAGGGGCGGGAGTCGGGGGTGCTTGTGGCGTCGACGTCGCGTGATTCAACGGGTTCAGCAGCCTCATCGCCGTGATCCTCGGTATCGGAATCGGTTTCACCAGATTCTACCTCAGGGTCGGAGGGCTTCCACTCCCGGCCGGGCAGATACGGGCTCAACTCGACGCCGGTGTGACGTCGGCTCTGCACGAAGATGATGACCAGTCCGATGACGATCGCGAAGAGTGCCGCCCAGACGTTCGTGCGCAGGCCGAAGAAAATCTCGCTGGGATCGACGCGGATGGACTCGAACACGCTGCGGCCGACGCCGTACCAGACCAGGTAGACGCCGAAGGCGGTGCCCCAGCGCAGGCGGAACTTGCGCTCCAGGTACAGGATCACGGCGACGCCGATCAGGTTCCAGATGATCTCGTAGAGGAAGATCGGGTGGAACAGGGTGCCCTCTGGCAGCCCCACCGGGTACGCGGCGTTGGTCGTCTCGATCTCGAGACCCCAGGGCCAGGTGGTGGGCACGCCGTAGAGCTCGTGGTTGAACCAGTTGCCGAGACGCCCCATGGCCTGCGCCAGCAGCATCGCCGGGGCGAGCGCGTCCGCGAAGGACCAGAACCGGATGCCGGCGCGGCGGCAGCCGATGTAGGCGCCGACGGCACCACCGAGCAGGGCGCCGAAGATGGCGATGCCGCCGTTCCAGACCGCGAAGACCTCCCAGAGGTTCTTACCCGCACCGAAGTAGTCGTCCGGGTGGGTCAGCACGTGGAAGATCCGCGCGCCGACGATACCCAGCGGGACCGCCCATAGGATGATGTCGAGCACGACGCCCGGCTCCGCGCCCCGCTTGGTGAGACGGCGGCTGGTGACGGCGGTCGCCAGGAAGATGCCGATCAGAATGCAGATCGCATAGGCGTGGATGCGGAACGGACCCAGGTCGAAATAGCTCCACTCGGGGCTCGGAATGCTCAGGGGCACAGACACGACAACAACCTTTCATGGTGACACCAGGTCACGGGGAGCCGGTCGTTCGACCAACTCGGACAATTTACCTTAGATCGGGGCAGGACACCGTAATCGGGCCTGGTGTAGACAGTGTGCGGGCCGGCCGCGTCGTGCGTGCGTGCAGGTCAGACCGTGCCGGTCAGACCCTGCAGGTCAGACCGTGCGGATGTCCCTGGCCCCGGCGGACAGCTCGGCGGCGAGGGTGGCCACGGCGGCCACTCCCCCGTCGGCGAGGGCTTTGACCAGGGCTGAGCCGACGATGGCGCCGTCGGCGTACTGCAGGACCTCGCGCACCTGGGCGGGGGTGGAGATGCCCAGACCCACGCAGGCGCTGGTGGAACCGGCTTCGCGCAGCCGGGTGACCAGCACCCGGGCGGCGGAGTCGACGTCGGACCGGGCGCCGGTGATGCCCATAGTGGAGACGGCGTAGACGAAGCCGCGGCTCTGGGTGACGGCCTGCACCAGGCGTTCGTCCGAGGAGGACGGCGCCGCGAGGAAGACCCGGTCGAGGCCGGCCCGCTCGCTGGCGGCAAGCCAGCTGTCCGCGTCGTCGGGAATCAGGTCGGGGGTGATGAGCCCGGCACCGCCGGCGGCAGCGAGGTCGTCGGCGAACCGGTCGACGCCGTACTGCAGGACCGGGTTCCAGTAGGTCATGATCAGCACCGGGGTGTCGACCTGTGCGGTGATCGCCTTGACCGCCTCGAAACCGTGCCGCAGACGGAAACCGTTGGCGAGAGCCTGCTGGGTGGCGGCCTGGATGACGGGGCCGTCCATCACGGGGTCGGAGTAAGGCAGGCCGAGTTCGATCACGTCTACGCCGGCCTGGGCGATGGCCACTGCCGCGTCGATGCTCTCGGTCAGGCTGGGGAACCCCACCGGCAGATAGCCGATCAGGGCGCCCCCGCCGGCCGCACGCCGGGCCGCGATGGTGGCCTCGACGCTGCTCGTCGGTCGGGTCGCGCCGGGGCCGGTCGGGGTGGTGGTGTCGGTCACAGCTGCTGCGCTCCAGCGTCGAGCAGGTCGAAGTATCGACCGGCGGTTTCCATGTCCTTGTCGCCGCGGCCGCTGAGGTTGACCAGGATGACCGACTCCGGGCCAAGCTGCTTGCCCAACTCCAGAGTGCCGGCGAGGGCATGCGCGGATTCGATGGCCGGGATGATGCCCTCGGTTCGGCTGAGCAGGCGCAGCGCGCTCATGGCCTCGGCATCCGTGACCGGAAGGTACTGGGCACGGTTGATGCTGGCCAACCAGGCGTGTTCGGGTCCGACTCCTGGGTAGTCCAGTCCGGCCGAGATGGAGTGCGATTCGACGGTCTGGCCGTCTTCGTCCTGCAGCATCATGCTGCGCGCGCCGTGCAACACGCCGGGCCGGCCCTTGGTGAGGGTGGCCGCGTGCCGGACGCCCTCGATGCCTTCGCCACCGGCTTCGTAGCCGTACAGGGCCACCTCTGGATCGTCCAGGAAGGCGTGGAAGATGCCCATCGCGTTGGATCCGCCGCCGACGCAGGCGGTGACGGCGTCGGGGAGACGGCCGGTGAGGTCGAGCACCTGCTGGCGGGCTTCCTCGCCGATGATCTTCTGGAAGTCGCGCACCATTGCCGGGAACGGGTGCGGGCCGGCGACGGTGCCGAAGACGTAGTTGGTTGTTTCCACGTTGGTGACCCAGTCACGCATGGCGTCGTTGATCGCGTCCTTGAGCGTGCGCGAGCCGGTCGTGACGGAGACGACCTCCGCGCCGAGCAGACGCATGCGGGCCACGTTCAGGGCCTGGCGCTCGGTGTCCACCTCGCCCATGTAGATGACGCAGTCCAGACCGAACAGGGCCGCGGCGGTGGCGGTGGCGACGCCGTGCTGGCCGGCGCCGGTCTCGGCGATCACCCGCTTCTTGCCGATGCGCTTGGTGAGCAGAACCTGACCGAGCACGTTGTTGATCTTGTGCGAGCCGGTGTGGTTCAGGTCTTCCCGCTTGAGGATGATCCGGGCACCGCCGGCGTGTGCGGCGAACCGGGGCACCTCGGTGATCAACGACGGGCGGCCGGTGTAACTCCGGTGTAGTTCGGTCAGTTCCGCGGCGAACGCCGGGTCGGCCTTGGCGAGGGCGTACTCGGCGGAGAGCTCGTCGAGCGCGGCGACCAACGACTCTGGCACGAAGCGGCCACCGAAGTCACCGAAGTACGGTCCGGCCTCTGCGCGCAGGGACACGGCGCTGAGGTGCTCGGCGATGCTCGCGTCGGGCGCGGGCGACTCGGTCGGGGAAACGGGTTCGGGAGACATCTATACCGCCAAGAATTCGCTGAGGGTGAGAATCGGGTCGTTGGTGACGAGGGCCTCGCCGACCAGCACGACGTCGGCGCCGGCCGCTCGGTAGTGCGCCACGTCGGCTGCCGTTTTCACGGCGGATTCGGCCACCCGGACGACACCGGACGGGATGCCGTCGGCGAGGGCGGCGAACAGGTTCTGGTCGAGTTCGAACGTGCTGAGGTCACGGGCGTTCACGCCGACGAGGTTGGCGCCGACGTCCAGGGCCCGTTCGACTTCCTCCGCGCTGTGCGCTTCGACCAGCGGGGTCATGCCGAGCTCGACGACCAGGCTGTGCAGGGCCAGGAGTCGCTTCTGGTCGAGCGCGGCGACGATCAACAGGACCAGGTCGGCGCCGGCGGCACGCGCCTCGAAGACCTGGTACGGGTCGCCGATGAAGTCCTTGCGCAGCACCGGAATGGACACCGCTGAGCGCACCTGTTCCAGGTCGTCGAGCGAGCCGAGGAACCGGCGGCCCTCGGTGAGCACGCTGATCGCGCTCGCGCCGCCGAACTCATAGGAGACGGCGAGGGCGGCGGGGTCGACGATGTCGGCCAGCGGGCCCCGGGACGGGCTGGCGCGCTTGACCTCGGCGATGATCTTCACCTGCTCGGTCGGTGTCAGCGCGTGCAGGGCATCCAGTGCCGGGACCCGCGCCAAGGCGGCGGCCTCGACCTCACCCAGCGGGCGGTCTACCCGGCGCAGCTCGGCGTCGGCGAGGGAGCCCTCGAGAAGATCGGTGAGGAGGTTGGTGCTCACTCGGTCAGTGACTTCCGTCGACCGGGCTGGCGCCGTAGCCGACCTTGCCCATGATCCAGCCGGCCACCAGGCCCAGCAGCAGGAGGGCGGTCGAGGCCCAGACGAGCCAGACGATCTCGAAGAAGAACGCGACGGTGCCGATGGTGAATGCGATCAGCATGATGGTGACTGCGGTCCAGGCCGCCGTCGAATGGCCGTGGCCGGGGTCTGCCGACTCGAAGCTCATGGTTCTCCCTAGGTCAGTTGGCGTGCGGGTCAATTCTAGCTTGCCGGCCGGGCACCGGCTGTCGCCGTGGCGGTGTCGAGGCGGTGTCGGGGCGGCGGGTCACGCGGTGGGATCGTCGCCGCGGGTGAGGCCATCCCAGTCGTCGACCGCGTCTCTGGGCCGTTCGGTGCCGGTGGCGGCATCGTCGGTCGAGGCAAAACGGGTGGTCTCGTACTTCTTGGTCGGACCGGGCCAGGACCGGGCGGTCAGGACGACGGAAAGACCCAGCAGCAGCATCAGGACCCCGGCCACCAGGGCCACGAACGGCCAGGCGGTGAGCGTGGCACCGCTGACGGCGGCGCGGGTGGATTCGTCGCCGGAGATGCCGGTTGCCGTGGTGACCGCAGCGGCTGCCGCGCCCACCGGATCGACCAACACGAGCACCGCCGACAGGGCGACGCTGAAGCCGAGCAGCATTTCGAGGATGCCCAGGACCACCCGGATCACGACGCCCGCGATGGTGAGGGCACCGGCCAGGGCCAGTCCGGCCAGGGCCAGGGCGGTCAGTCCGGGAGCCGCGATGGCGCCGGTCACCTCGAGCGCCTGGTCGATGCTGCCGTCCTGCGCCAACTGCACGGTCGCCCACGGCTGAGTCCAGGCCAGCAGCGCCAGGCCGCTGGCCGCGATCACCGCGAGGATCAGCACCGGCTTCTGCCGGCGACGGGACACCACCTAGACCACCCGGGTCATCGAGTTGGCGACGGCCACGGCGCGCAACGGCGCGGCCGCCTTGTTCTGCGATTCCTGATATTCGCTGGCTGGGTCGGAGTCGGCCACCAGGCCACCCCCGGCCTGCACGTGCGCGACGCCGTTCATGATGGTGGCGGTGCGGATGGCGATGGCCAGGTCGGCGTCACCGGCGAAGCCGAAGTAGCCGACCACTCCACCGTAGACGCCACGTTGGGCGGGTTCGAGGGCGTCGATGATTTCCAGGGCCCGCGGTTTCGGCGCGCCAGACAGTGTTCCGGCCGGGAAGGTCGCCCGGAAGACGTCGATCGCGCTCTTCTGCGGCAGCAGGTCGCCTTCGACCGAGGAGACCAGATGCATGATGTGGCTGAACCGTTCGATCCGCATGAACTCGGTCACCTCGACCGAACCGGCCCGGCACACCTTGAGGAGATCGTTGCGGGCCAGGTCGACGAGCATGAGGTGCTCTGCCCGTTCCTTCGGGTCGCCGGCGAGTTCGGTTTCGAAGTCGGCGTCGGCCTCCGGGGTGGCCCCGCGCGGTTTCGACCCGGCGATCGGATGCGTGAACACCCGATCGTTCTGCACCTTCACCAGCGCCTCGGGTGAGGATCCCACAATCCAGTACGGCTCGCCGGCGGTCGATTCGAGGCTGAGCAGGTACATGTACGGGCTCGGGTTGAGGCTGCGCAGCACCCGGTAGACGTCGATGGCGTCGGCCGCGCACTCCTGGTCGAACCGCTGGGAGATGACGACCTGGAAGACGTCACCGTCCACGATGTGCTGCTTGGAGGTGTGCACGGCCGCCAGGAAGTCGTCCCGTTCGGTGCGATGGGTCGGGGTCGGCTCCGAGGCCAGGTCCACCTCGGACACAAAAGCCTCGGCGGGTTGGGTGAGCCGGCTCTGCAGGGCGTCCAGGCGGGCCTGAGCGGCCGGCCAGAGGGCATCCGTCTCGTCGACGCCGTCGTTGAGCACGTTCACGATCAGCTGCACGGTGCCGAGCTTGTGGTCGATCACCACGAGGTCGGCCACAAAACTGAACGCTTGCCCTGGCACGTCGTAGTCGGCCGGTGGCCGGTTCGGCAGCCGTTCGATCTGACGGATGGCCTCCCAGCCGATGAAGCCGACGAGGCCGCCGGTCAACGGCGGGTGCTCGGCCAGCCGCGGCGTCTGCCAGCGGTCGTAGAGGTAGGCCAGCGCGTTCAGCGGTGCCAGGTCGGTGCCGCCGCCGAATGCGCGGTCGGCGGAGACGCCGTAGTCGATCCAGGCGGTGTCGTCGCCGGTCTGGGTGAGCACGCCGAAGGAGGAGACGCCGACGAAGGAGAAGCGCGACCAGATGCCGCCCTGCTCGGCGGACTCGAGCAGGAAGCTGCCGGGCTGTTCGGCGGCGAGCTTGCGGTAGATGCCCACCGGGGTTTCACCGTCGGCGAAGAGTTCGCGGATGACCGGGATCACCCGGTGCTCGGCCAGCAGCGCCGTGAACTGGTCGGGTGTCGTCGAGCCGGCGCTCATCGCTGGCTGTCCCCTGCCGGGGTGCCGGCGAGCACGGTGACGTCGATGTCGCGTCCGTCGAAGCAGGTGCGACTGCCGGTGTGGCAGGCGACACCGACCTGTTCGACCTGCACGACGAGGGTGTCTGAGTCGCAGTCCAGGGCGGCGGAGCGCACGAACTGGGCGTGTCCGGAGGTGTCGCCCTTGCGCCAGTACTCCTGCCGGCTGCGCGACCAGAAGGTCACCCGGCCCTCGGTGAGGGTGCGGTGCAGCGCTTCCTTGTCCATCCAACCGAGCATGAGCACCTCGTGGGTGTCCCACTGCTGGATGACGGCGGGCAGGAGTCCGTCGGCGGAGAACACGGCCAGGTCCAGAGCGGCGTCGACGTTCATCGGCGCACCACCATTCCGGCGTCGGCAAGCTCGCGCTTGACGTCGCCAATCGTCAGGTCTCCACTGTGGAAGACGGAAGCGGCCAGCACGGCGTCGGCTCCCGCCGCGATCGCCGGCGGGAAGTGATCGACTCGCCCAGCTCCCCCGGAGGCGATCACGGGGACGCTGCTGAGTTCCCGCATGATCCCGATCAGTTCCAGGTCGAAACCGGCCTTGGTGCCGTCGGCGTCGATGCTGTTCACCAGCAGTTCGCCGGCGCCCAACTCGATCGCCTGGCGCGCCCAGGCGAGTGCGTCCAGGTCCGTTTCGGTGCGACCGCCGTGGGTGGTGACAACGAACCCGGACGGCGTGCGTTCGCTGCGTTTCACATCGAGGGAGAGCACGAGCACCTGCGCGCCGTAGCGGTCGGCGATCTCGCCGATCAGGGCGGGGCGGAGGATGGCGGCGCTGTTGACACCGACCTTGTCGGCACCGCTGGCCTGCAGCCGGGAGACGTCGTCGACGCTGCGGATGCCGCCGCCGACGGTGAGCGGGATGAAGACCTGCTCGGCGGTGGCCCGCACGACGTCGTAGGTGGTCGACCGGTCGTCGACGGTGGCGGTGACGTCGAGGAAGGTCAGTTCGTCTGCGCCCTGCTCGTAGTACCGTTTCGCCAGTTCGACGGGGTCGCCGGCGTCACGCAGGTTCTGGAAGTTGACACCCTTCACCACGCGGCCGTTGGCCACGTCGAGACACGGGATCACTCTGACGGCGAGGCTCATGCTGTACCGGTCCAGTTCCTGCGTTACAACCGGGCGTTGTGGATGGAGGTGACGAGAATAGCGCGTGCGCCGAGCTCGTAGAGCTGGTCCATCACCCGGTTGGTGTCCACGCGCGGGATCATCACCCGAACGGCCACCCAGTCCGGGTCCCGCAGCGACGACACCGTGGGAGATTCGATGCCGGAGGCGAGCTGGCAGGCGGCGTCGAGGTTGTCGACGTGCACGTCGTAGTCCACCAGCACGTACTGGCGGGCGACCAGCACTCCCTGCAGGCGACGCAGCAACGTGTTGATGCCGGCGTTCTCGTTCTGAGAACTGATCAGCACCGCGGTCGACTGCAGGATGACCGGTCCGAAGATCTGCAGGCCCGCCTTGCGCAGGGTGGAGCCGGTGGAGACGACGTCGGCGACGGCATCCGCCACACCGAGCTGGACGGCCGATTCGACCGCGCCGTCGAGAGTGACGAGGTCGACCGTGACGCCGTGACCGGCCAGGAACGCACCCACCAGACCCGGGTAGCTGGTCGCGACCCGGAGGCCCTCGAGGTCGGCGAGGTCGGTGAACCGACCGGCGGGACCGGCGAAGCGGAAGGTGGAGTCGCCGAAGTCGAGGCTGGCGATCTCACCCGCGGTGGAACGGGAGTCCAGGAGCAGGTCACGCCCGGTGATGCCGACGTCGAGTGCGCCGCTGCCGACGTAGGTGGCGATGTCGCGGGGGCGCAGGTAGAAGAACTCGACGTCGTTGTGCGGGTCGGCGACCACCAGGTCGCGCGGGTCGCGGCGGCCGTTGTAACCGGCCTCGCTCAGCATCTGGGCGGCGGTTTCGGCAAGTGAGCCCTTATTGGGCACGGCAATTCTCAGCATGACAATCTTTCTGACGGTAGGGGTGGAGTTATCGCGAGGTTCGACATCACAGATGTCGGTAGACGTCCTCGGGAGAGAGCCCCTTCGCCACCATCATCACTTGCAGGTGGTAGATCAGCTGCGAAATCTCTTCGGCGGTTTCGGTGTCGCTCTGGTATTCGGCTGCCATCCAGACCTCGGCGGCTTCCTCCACGATCTTCTTACCGATCGCGTGGATGCCGGCGTCGAGTTCGCGGACGGTGCCGGAGCCTTCTGGCCGGTCGATGGCCTTTCGGCTCAGCTCAGCGAACAGGTCATCGAAATTCTTCACCTGTACAGGTTACCGGTCCGGCCGGGCACTAGTGCGCGTGCTGGTGTGCTTTGGCGGCGGAGCGCAAGCGCTGGATCTGCCCGGCCGGGTCGCCGTTGAAGACGCTGGAGCCGGCCACGAAGGTGTTGGCTCCCGCTTCGGCGGCCTGCACGATAGTGTCCTCGGTGATGCCGCCGTCAACCTGCAGCCAGACGTCGAGCCCGGTGGCTCGCACCCGCTTGGCGAGCAGGCTCAGCTTGGGCATGGTGGAGGCCAAGAAGCTCTGGCCGCCGAAGCCGGGCTCGACGGTCATCACCAGCACCTGGTCGAATTCATCGAGCAGCTCGAGGTAGGGCAACACGTCGGTGCCGGGCTTGAGGGCGATGCCGGCCCGGGCGCCGGCGGCTCGCAGACGCCTGGCCAGCGCGACGGGTTCCGTTGTCGCCTCGGCGTGGAAAGTGACCGAGTATGCGCCCGCCTCCGCGTAGTCGGGTGCCCAGCGGTCCGGGTCGTCGATCATCAGGTGCACGTCCAGTGGGATCGGCGAGACCTCGAGCAGTCGCTGCACCACCGGTAGGCCGATGGTGAGGTTCGGCACGAAATGATTGTCCATGATGTCGACGTGGGCGAGGTCGGCGGTGCTGATGCGGCCGAATTCACGCTCCAGGTTCGCAAAGTCCGCGGCCAGAATGCTCGGGTTGATCCGGGTAACCATCCCCTCACCCTAGCGAACCCGGCCGGGCTGGCCGGGTTCGGCGATCAGTCGGCCCGACGCTGGAGCAGGGTGATGAACATGGCGTCGGTCCCGTGCCGGTGCGGCCAGAGCTGCACCGAGCCGGAGTCGCCGGCGAGATCGAGCGGATGCGTCGCGAGGCCCTGCACCACGGCGGCGGTGTCCAGCGCGGTGACCGAGTCGCCCCAGGCCTTGAGCGCGGTGGCCACAATGCCGCGGGTCTCGGCGATGTGCGGGGAGCAGGTGACGTAGGCGAGGATACCGCCGGGTTTCAACGCGCCGAGGGCGGCGTGCAGCAGTGCCGACTGCAGGTCGCTCAGTTCGGCGACGTCCTTGGGCTGTTTGCGCCAGCGGGCTTCCGGACGGCGGCGGAGCGCGCCGAGGCCCGTGCACGGGGCGTCGAGCAGGATCCGGTCGAACACCTCCGGCTGGTCCTCGCCCACCCAGGTGCCGTCCATCTCCCAGACCGGCACGTCGGCGGGAACGGCGGCGAGGGCTGCACGGACCAGTTCGGCTCTGGCCGGCACGACCTCGTTGGCGACCAGCGCTGCGCCTCCATTCAGTGCCTCTGCGGCCAGGAGGGCGGCCTTCCCGCCGGGGCCGGCACAGAGGTCGAGCCAGCGTTCGCCCTCCACGATCGGCCGGGCCCGGCTGAGGGCGAGGGCGGCCAGCTGAGAGCCTTCGTCCTGCACCCGGAGGCGCCCGTTGCTGTTCTTCATCAGGTGGTGCGGGTCGCCCCCGGCCAGCACGAACCCGGTCGGTGAGAACGTGTTGGGCTGGCCCAGCTCGGGGCCGGCCTCGGCGAGTCCTGGCAGGGCGACCATGTTCACCCGGGGGGCGGCGTTGTCTGCCTGCAGCAGTTCCTCCAGCTCGGCCTCCCGGCCTTCCTGGCGCAGGGACTGGCGGAAGGCGCGCACGACCCAGGCCGGGTGCGAGTACAGGGTGGCGAGGGCGTCGTCCGGGGTGCCGGTCTCGGCGAGGATGCGTTCCCGCCACTCATCGGCGCTGACCCGCGCGATGGCGCGCAGCACCCCGTTGGCGAAACCCGTCGCAGAGCGTGACCCGACCTGGCGGGCCAGCTCCACCGATTCGTTGACGGCGGCGTGGGTGGCGACCCGGGTGGCGAGCAGCTGGTGGGCGCCGAGGCGGAGCACGTCGAGAATGGCCGGGTCGATGGCGCTGACCGGCCGTCCGGCGGCCTCGGAGATGACCCGGTCGTAGAAGCCCTGCATCCGCAGGGTGCCGTAGGTCAGTTCGGTGGCGAGTGCGGCGTCGGCCGTGTTGAGGGCCGCGCGCTGGATCTTGGTCGGCAGCAGCAGGTTGGCGTAGGCGTCGGATTCTCGGACGGCTTCGATCACCTCGTAGGCGACCCGGCGGGCCGGCTGCACAACGTAGCTCGGCCGGGCCGAGGCCGGCCGGCCGGTGTTCCTGGGGGTGTCGCGTCGCGGGGCGCGTTCCTGGCCGCTCATGAGGCGATCACCTCGGTCGCTGCCACTCCGCGCCACCAGTCGATTGCCTTCATAACGGTTTTTCCTGCCGGTTGAATGAGAATGAGTTCGAGCGGCGCCGTTCCGGTGCCGATCAGAACCCGTTTGTCGATTTCTCGAATGTGCCCGGCCGGCAGCGATGCCGGTTCGTGGGCCGGGGCCACGTCATGCAGTTTCAGCCGGGCGCCGTCGATCTCGGTGAACGCACCGGGTTCCGGGGTCACCCCCCGGATGATCGCGTGGATGCGGTCGCCCGGCAGAGTCCAGTCCACCCGGGCGTCGTCGAGGGAGAGTTTGGGGGCGAGGGTGACGTCGCCGGTCTGCTCGACGGCCCGGATGGTGCCGGCGGCGAGGTCGTCGACCACGCCGCGGAGGAGTTCGGCGCCGCTGCGGCTGAGGCTGTCCAACAGTGTTCCCGCGGTCGCGTGCCGGCCGATCGGGGCGCGGAGCTGGGCGAAGACGGCGCCGGCGTCGAGTTCGGCGACGAGTTGGAAGACGGCAGCGCCGGTCTCGGTGTCGCCGGCCATGATGGCGCGTTGCACGGGAGCGGCGCCGCGCCAGCGCGGCAGCAGAGAGAAGTGCAGGTTGATCCAGCCGAGTCGGGGGGCGGAGAGCAGCGGCTCACGCAACAAGCCACCGTAGGCGACGATCACGCCGAGGTCGGCATCCAGTGCCTCGATGGCCTCGGTGGCGGCAGCGTCGAGCCGGTTGGCCTTGATCACGGGCAGACCGAGGTCGTCGGCTGCGGCCGCGACCGGTGACGGGGTGAGCACCCGTTTGCGGCCGAGGACGGCGTCGGCGCGGGTGACGACGGCCGCGATCTCGTGCCCGGAGGCCGCGAGCAGGGTGAGACTGGGCACGGCGACCGGTGGGGTCCCGGCGAAGACGAGTTTCATTTACAGCAGCTCCGGGTCGTCGAATCGTACTCTGAGTGTAGGTGCAGGGCGCCAGGCGGCGCCTTTCGGCTTGCGGCGGTTGGCGGCGTTCCGCACGATGGCGGCCTTGAGTGTGCGGGCCACCTCGTCACCGTCGGGATAGCCGAAGCGCACGATGGCGCGCACCAGGGCGGGCCCGGTCGGGGCTACCGGCCGCTTCTGACCGACGGCGCCGGGCGCGTTGCCGGCCGGGCCGGGGGTGGCCGGAGTGAAACCGACCGGGCCGAGCACGTCCAGGCCGGGGAGCTCCGTCAGTGACTCGAGGGCAACGGCGACCTCGTCGCTGGTGCCCGTGACCGACGCCACCCGGACCGCGGGCGGGAAGCGCAACTGTCGGCGGTCGTGCAGTTCGGCGCTGGCGTACGGCCCGGGCTGCCAGGTGTTGAGGGCGTGGGCGATGGCCCCGCCGATGCCGACGAGCATGACCGGGGCACCGGGGGCGGCCAGCGCGGCGGTGTTCGCCCACCAGCGCAGGCAGTCCTCGCCTACCCGCAGCGATTCCCGGGCGAGCATCCGTTCGCCGTCGAGCAGCAGGATGGCGCTGTATCCGTTGCGCGGGATCGGCTCGGCTCCCCGCGTGGCGATCACCAGGGCCGGTTCGGGGCCGAGGTTCTGCACGGTGTGGTCGCCGTCAGCGACGATGACCCGGGAGCCGGGGAACGCCCGACCGAGTTCCTCTGCGGTGCGGCCGGTGCCCACCGTGATGACCCGGAAGACCGTGCCCTCGCAGTGTGAGCAGTGCCAATTGGCGGCGAGATGACCGCACCACCGGCAGGCGGGGGTGGCGTTGGCGGAGGCGAGCGCCAACGGGCCCTGACACTGGGTGCAGCGGGCGTTCTGGCCGCAGGACCGGCAGGCCAGCATGGGCGCGTAGCCGGGACTGGCGACCTGCACGAGCACCGGCCCGTGCCGCACGGCCTCCTTGGCGGCGAGCCACGCGGCGGACGGGATGCGGGCTGCCCGCGCCTGTGGATCGGGTTCGGACTGGAAGGTGGTCGGGATCACCCGGGGGTGAACGTCGCGGTGGGGCTGCACCGCGCGCATCCAGCCGATCTCGATCAACCGTTCGGTCTCCACCGTGCGAGAGTGGCCGATGAAGACCAGGGCGCAGTCGGCGGCCTCCCGGCGGAGCAGGGCGGCGTCCCTGGCATGCACGTAGGGGCTGAGCTGTTCGCCGTAGAGCGGGTCGCCGTCATCCCAGAGGGCGATCAGGCCGAGGTCGTGTGCCGGCGCGTACACCGCCGATCGGTTCCCGATGACGATGCGCGCCTGACCCTCGAGCAGCGTCAGGAAGCCACGGTAGCGGTCGGGGTTGCTCTGTCGGGCGTCGACCCGCACCACGGTGTCCGCGGGTGCCACGGCGGCGAGTGCGGCCTGCAGCTGGTCCTGGTCGCGGAAGTCGGGCACGACCAGAATGCTGCTCTGTCCGCGCCGGAGGGCGGACACGGCGAGTTCGGCCATGGTGATCGCCCAGGTGCCGACGGTCTGGCCGGTGTTCTCGCCGATCGTCGGACTGCCGGTGCCGGTGCCGGTGCTGGTGCTGCTGCCGGTCGGCCCTGGCAGGCGGACCAACGCGGGTACCGCGGCGATGCTGACTCGCAGCCGGCCGGCCACGATGGTGCCGAGGGTCTCCGGCGGGTACTCGGCGAAGCCGGGCTCGTCGGGCACCGTGGCGGCGGGGGCCGGAGCGCCGTCGGCCGCTCCGGCGGCCAACCAGGCCTTCTCCACCCGCACCGCGCGCGGTGGCACGGCCAAGCGGATGATGTCGCTGGCGTTCCCGGCGGCGCGGTCGGCGAGCCGTCGTGCCAGTCGCCAGACCGGGTCGGTGAGCACCGGCACGGGAGAGACGATGCTGTCGATCGGGCTGAGCTTGCCGCTGTAGCCGGTGGCAGCGCCGAGCCCTGGCAGGGCTTCGTCGGTCGCGGCAGCCGTGCCGGTTGTCGGCTCGGCCTGCGGGTCGAGCACCTCGATCAGGTAACCGTCCGCCACCCGACCGGCCGACCGCAGGGGAACCCGCACCCGCACACCGGGTTGGGCGTCGCCGGCCATCTCGTCGGGAATGGCGTAGTCGAACAGATGGTCGAGCTGGGGTAACGGGGAATCGATCAACACCCGAGCAGTGAGGCCGGTGCGAGTCATCTGCGGCCTCTCTGCTGGGGAGTCTCGGTGCTGGCGGGTGAGCTCAGAGTCGGGCGGCGCTGCGCAGGTCGTCGACCCGGTCGAGGCGTTCCCAGGTGAAGTCGGGCAGTTCCCGGCCGAAGTGGCCGTACGCGGCGGTCTGCGCGTAGATCGGGCGGAGCAGGTCGAGGTCCTTGATGATCGCGGCCGGGCGGAGGTCGAAGACCTCGCGGATGGCGGCGGTGATGTCCTTCTCCGGCAGGGCGTTGGTGCCGAACGTCTCCACGTACAGGCCGACGGGCGAGGCGGTGCCGATCGCGTAGGCGACCTGGATCTCGAGGCGTTCGGCCAGGCCGGCGGCGACGGCGTTCTTGGCGACCCAGCGCATGGCGTAGGCGGCCGACCGGTCCACCTTGGACGGGTCCTTGCCGCTGAACGCGCCGCCGCCGTGCCGGCTGGATCCGCCGTAGGTGTCGATGATGATCTTGCGGCCGGTCAGCCCGGCGTCGCCTTGCGGGCCGCCGATCTCGAACCGTCCGGTCGGGTTGACCAGGGTGCGCAGGCTCGAGGCGTCGAGGTCGACACGCTCCAGCACCGGCTTGATGACCAGTTCAGCGATCTCGGCGCGGAGCTGCTCGGTGCGCACGGACGGCGAGTGCTGGGTGGAGAGCACCACGGTCTCGACCGTGCGCGGGATGATGCCGTCGTAACCGATGGTGACCTGGGTCTTACCGTCGGGGCGCAGGTAGTCGAGTTCACCGGATTTGCGCACCTCGGCGAGCCGTTCGGCCATGCGGTGGGCGATCCAGATCGGGATGGGCATCAGCTCGGGGGTCTCCCGGGTGGCGTAGCCGAACATGATGCCCTGGTCGCCGGCGCCCTGACGGTCGTAGTCGTCGAGGCTGTCCTGCTCGCGGCTTTCGTAGGCGTCATCGACACCCTGGGCGATGTCGGGCGACTGGCCGCCGATGGAGATCTCGACGCCGCAGGAGCGACCGTCGAACCAGACGTCGGACGAGTCGTAGCCGATGTCGGTGATGCACTTGCGCACGATCGATGGGATTTCGACGTACCCGGCCGTGGTGACCTCACCGGCGACGTGAACGAGGCCCGTCGTGACGAGGGTCTCCACCGCCACTCGGCTCTGCGGGTCCTCGGTGAGGAGCGCGTCGAGGATGGTGTCGGAGATCTGGTCGCAGATCTTGTCCGGGTGGCCTTCGGTGACCGACTCCGAGGTGAAGAGGCGAAGATCGCTCATCGGGGCTCGTCTCAATTCTTGGGGTAAATGTTCTTCGGTTGACTGGCAGGGGCGAACCCGCGCCCTGGGCCGCGACGGTGACGCCGACTCAGGACGAAGACGCCGGTGACTGGATGCCGTCGACGTGGGCGTCGACGATGCTGTCGAGGATACGGTGGGCCACCGACAGCTTCGTTCCGGAGGCCTCCATCACTATATCTCCGGCGCGGTCGAGCACCTCGACCTCGTTACGTTCGGTGGCGAAACCCTGGGTCCAGCCGACCCGGTTCAGCACGAGCAGGTCGCAGCCCTTGCGCTGGATCTTGGTGCGGCCGAGCTCGCGGCGACGCTCGGTGTCCGGTTCGGTTTCGGCGGCGAAACCGACGATCAGCTGGCCGGGACGGCTGCTGCCGGCCAGACCGGCGAGTACGTCCGGGTTGCGCACCAGGGCCAGCGAGAGGGTCTCCCCCGCCGCGTCCTTCTTGATCTTGTCGGCCTGCACCTCGGCCGGCCGGTAGTCGGCCACGGCGGCGGCCATGATGACGACGTCGGCGGTGGCCGCGGCATCCGTCATGGCCTGTTGCAGTTCGAGGGTGCTGCTCACCGAGAGCACGCTGACGCCGTCGGGGACGGGCACTTCGAGGTGCGCGGCCACGAGGGTGACACTGGCTCCCCGGGCCAGGGCGGCTTCGGCCAGGGCAACGCCCTGACGTCCGCTGGAGCGGTTGCCGAGGAATCGCACCGGGTCCAACGGTTCCCGGGTGCCGCCGGCGCTGATCAGCAGGTGCCGCCCGGCGAGATCGGCGGTGGATGCGGCGGAGGTGCCGGTCTCGGCCCGGTGGGCGGAGAGGGAGGCCAGGGCCGCGTCGACGATGGTCTCGGGTTCTTCCATCCGGCCGGGCCCGGAGTCCGCTCCGGTGAGCCGGCCGATCCCGGGTCCGACGATGGTGACGCCCCGCTCACGCAGGGTCGCGATGTTGGCGACCGTGGCGGGGTTGTTCCACATCTCGGTGTGCATCGCCGGGGCGAGCACCAGCGGCGCAGTGCTGGCCAGGATGGTGTTGCCGAGCAGATCGTCGGCGAGGCCCAGGGCGATCTTGGCGATGCTGTTCGCGGTCGCCGGAGCGATCACGATGAGGTCGGCGGATTGGCCGATGGCCACGTGCCGCACCTCGGCGACGCCCTCGTACAGGTCGGTGTGCACCGGGTTGCGGGAGATGGCCTCCAGCGTCGGTTTACCGACGAACCGGAGCGCGGCGGCCGTGGCGACCACATGCACGTCGTCTCCGAGGAGCACGAAAGCGCGCACGACGTTGACGGCCTTATAGGCAGCGATACCGCCGGTTATCCCGACGACGATCGTGCGACCAGTCGACATCCTGCGCGCTGACGTTGCTCGGTGTCGAGTTATTCGACGATGGGCTTCGAGGTGAGCTTGTCCTCGTTGATCTCGCGCAGCGCCACGGAGAGCGGCTTGTCGTCGACGGTGGAGTCGACGAGCGGTCCGACGTTGTCGAACAGGCTGCCCTCGTGCAGGTCGGCGTAGTAGTCGTTGATCTGGCGGGCGCGCTTGGACGCGAAGATCACCAGGGCGTACTTGGAATCGACCTTGGTCAGCAGGTCGTCGATGGGCGGGTCAATGATGCCAGTGGGCTTGTTGGGCACGCTGTCACACTCCTTCATGCAGTTCATGCAAAATGTACGGGCTGCGCGGCCAGCGTTCCGGAAGCGGTAGAGCTCCGGGCGATAACCGCGATGATGCGCCGAATCGACGCGGGAATTCAAGAACAGTAGGCGCTACGACGACGCCGATGCCTTGCGAATCTGCATCAAGTCTACGACCTCTTCGGCGGCTTCGGCCACGTCGGTGTTCACGACCCGATAATCGAACTCGCCCTGAGCGGCCAATTCGAGCTTGGCGGTCTCCAGTCGGCGGGCCTGTTCGGCGGAATCCTCGGTGCCACGGCCGATCAGTCGGCGCACCAGTTCGTCCCACGTCGGCGGCAGCAGGAACACCAGTCGGGCCTCCGGCATGGCACGGCGTACAGCCCTGGCGCCCTGGATGTCGATCTCCAGCAGCACGCTGTGGCCGTTCTTGATCGCCGCGTCCACGGGACCGCGCGGAGTGCCGTACCGGTAGGCGTTGTGCACCGTGGCGTACTCGAGCAGTTCCCCGGCCTCGACCATCCGGTCGAACTCGGCGTCGTCGACGAAGAAGTAGCTCACGCCCTCCACCTCACCGGCGCGCGGGGCCCTGGTGGTGGCCGAGACGGACAGGTGCACCTCGGGGTGGTGTTCCCGGATGTAGTTGGCGACGGTGCCCTTGCCGACCGCGGTCGGGCCGGCGAGCACCACCAGGTGTGAGTCAGGAGCGCCGCGACGGGCCGGCGGACGGGCGGCGAGGAAGTCGCGCAGCCGGTCGCGCTGGTGCTTGCCCAACCCGCCGAGTCGCTTGGACGGCGAGATCTCCAGGCGGGTCATGATGCGCTGCATCTTGGTCACACCGATCGCGGGGATGCTGACCAGCAGCTCGGTGACGCGCAGGCGCCCCTCGACACCGTTGGGGTCTTTCACAGCCGCCGCCAGGACGTCCAGAGAGGTCCGCTCTCCGGCCGCGACCTGGGCCTTGACCGCTGCGCGGGCTCGTCGGGCGGCGACGGCGGCACGGGAGGCCGCGACGCGGTCGACGTCGGGTGGGGTAGGGCGGTTGTCAGCCACGGGTCGCTCCAGCTTCGATTGATCGGCGTGCTATCTCGCCGGCCACCTGAGCGGGGCCTGCGGACAAAACGCTGCGCGATTCACTCACGATAACGCCTCGGGCGTATCCACCGAACAAACTTGTCAGATCGGTGGAATCCGCGCCCTGGTGACCGAAGCCCGGGGCGAGGACCGGGGTGAGCTTCGATTCGGTCACGGCGTGGATGTCGATCCCGAAGTCGGCCAGGGACAGGGTGGCGCCGAGCACCACACCGACCGAACCGATCGGGGCAGTCCCCGGCTCGGCGTTGTTGATCGCGGCGACCTGATCGAGGACCGACCCGGCCACGGTCCGTCCCGCCTGCGCTCCCCCGGTCAGCACGGCCTGCTGCAGCTCGGCGGCCTCCGGGTTCGAGGTCGCTGCCAGCAGGAAGACACCCTTGCGGTGTTCGTGGGCGAGGGCGATGGTGCTGGCGAGCGACCCGACCCCCATGTACGGGTTCACGGTGATGGCGTCTGACTCCAACGGGGAGCCCGGGCTCAGCCAGGCCTGACCGTATGCTTCGACACTGGTGCCGAGGTCACCGCGTTTGACGTCGGCGATGACGACTAGCCCGGCCGCCCTGGCGTCGGCGAGCACCCGTTCGAGGGCCACGTACCCCGCGGAGCCGAAACGCTCGTAGAACGCCACCTGCGGCTTGACGATGCCCACCTGATCACGGCTGGCGGCCACGACGGTCCGGCCGAAGCTCTCCGCGCCGGCGGCGGTGTCCGGCAGACCCCACTCCTCGAGCAACCAGGAGTGCGGGTCGATGCCGACGCACAGCCTGCCGAACCGGTCGAACGCCGACGCGAGGCGTTCTCCGAATGTGCCGGTCGTCACGACCGGTCCGGCGGGGTTCACAGGGCGGCTGCCCGGGTGATCGCGTACTCCTGCAGGCTGGTGACCTCGAAGCCGGTGCGGATCGAGTCGATTGACCCGACCGCGGCGGAGAGCTCGGCGATGGTCGTGAACAGCGGCAGGTCCCCGGCCACGGCGGCGGCGCGGATTTCGTAGCCGTCCGCCCGGGCGGTGCGCCCGTTGGGAGTGTTGATCACGATCTGCACCTCCTCGCGGCGGATCAGGTCGACGACGGTGTCTACGGACTCATCGGCCTTTTCACTGAACTTTGCCACCACTGTGGCCCCGATTCCGTTCCGCTGCAAAACTTCGGCGGTTCCCTCGGTGGCCATGATCGTGTAGCCGAGCTGCTGCAGGCGCAACATCGGCAGGATCACGGCGCGCTTGTCCCGGTCGGACACCGAGACGAAGACGGTTCCGCTCAGCGGGATTCCGCCGTATGCGGCCAGCTGGCTCTTGGCGAACGCGCGGGGGAAGTCCCGGTCGATGCCCATGACCTCACCGGTGGAGCGCATCTCCGGGCCGAGCACGGAGTCGACGATGAGACCTTCCTTGGTGCGGAATCGGTTGAACGGCAGCACGGCTTCCTTCACGGCCACCGGGGAGTCCATCGGCACGCGTGAGCCGTCGATCAGCGGCAGCTGACCGCTGGCCTTGAGTTCGGCGATGGTGGTGCCCACCATGATCAAAGAGGCGGCCTTGGCGAGGGTGATGCCCAGCGCCTTCGCGACGAACGGCACGGTGCGGGAGGCGCGCGGGTTGGCCTCGAGCACGTAGAGCACGCCCGCGCCGATCGCGAACTGCACGTTGAGCAGCCCGCGCACACCGATGCCCTCGGCGATGGCCAGGGTCGCGTCGCGCACCCGGTCGATCTCGGCGCGGCCGAGGGTGACCGGCGGCAGGGTGCAGCTGGAGTCTCCGGAGTGCACACCGGCCTCCTCGATGTGTTCCATCACACCGCCGATGTAGAGCTCGTGGCCGTCGTAGATGGCGTCGACGTCGATCTCGATGGCGTCATCCAGGAACCGGTCCACCAGCAGCGGGTGCGACGGGCCGATGATGCCCTGACCCTGCATGCGGGTGAAGTAGTCGGCCAGGCTGGCGCTGTCGTAGATGATCTCCATCCCGCGACCGCCGAGCACGTAGCTGGGCCGCACGAGCACCGGGTAACCGATCTCCTCGGCGACGGTGACGGCGCCGGCGTAGTCCACGGCGACCCCGTTGCGGGGCGCGAGCAGGCCCGCGTCGGCGAGGATGCCGCTGAACAGGCCGCGTTCCTCGGCCAGGTCGATCGCCGACGGCGAGGTGCCCAGGATCGGGATGCCGGCCGCTTCGAGGCCCTTGGCCAGGCCCAGCGCGGTCTGGCCGCCGAGCTGCACGACGACACCGACGAGTTCGCCGCTCTGGCTTTCTGCGTGGATGATCTCCAGCACGTCTTCCAGGGTGAGCGGTTCGAAGTAGAGCCGGTCGCTGGTGTCGTAGTCGGTGGAGACCGTCTCCGGGTTGCAGTTGATCATGATGGTCTCGTAGCCGGCGTCGGACAGGGCGAACGAGGCGTGCACGCAGGAGTAGTCGAATTCGACGCCCTGGCCGATCCGGTTCGGGCCGGAGCCGAGGATGACGACCTTCTTACGGTCGCTGGGCAACACCTCGGTCTCCTGGTCGTAGCTGGAGTAGTGGTACGGGGTGAGGGCGGGGAACTCGCCGGCGCAGGTGTCGACGGTCTTGAAGACCGGGCGCACGCCGAGGATGTGCCGGACCTTGCGCACATCCGCTTCGCCGAAGCCGCGCAGCTCGCCGATCTGGGCGTCGGAGAAGCCGTGGTCCTTCGCGGTGCGGAGAATCTCGGTGTCGAGGGTGGCCGAGGCGGCGACGGCGTCGGCGATCTCGTTGATCAGCACGATCTGGTCGAGGAACCAGGGGTCGATCTTGGTCGCGGCGAAGAGCTGCTCGATGGTGGCGCCCTTGCGGAGCGCCTGCTGTACGGTCACGATGCGGCCGTCGGTGGGCACCTCGGCGATGGCGAGGAGCTCTTCCACGGTGCGGGTCTCTGGGCCCCAGTGGAAGGAGGAGCCGCGCTTCTCGAGCGAGCGGAGCGCCTTCTGCAGGGCAGAGGCGTAGTTGCGGCCGATGGCCATGGCCTCGCCGACGGACTTCATGGTGGTGGTCAGGCGCTGGTCGGCCTTGGGGAACTTCTCGAACGCGAACCGCGGCACCTTCACGACGACGTAGTCGAGCGTGGGCTCGAAGCTGGCCGGGGTGACCTTGGTGATGTCGTTGGGGATCTCGTCGAGGCGGTAGCCCAGGGCCAGCTTCGCGGCGATCTTCGCGATCGGGAAGCCGGTGGCCTTGCTGGCCAGCGCGGACGAGCGGGACACCCGCGGGTTCATCTCGATCACGATGATGCGCCCGTTGGCCGGGTCGATGGCGAACTGGATGTTGCAGCCACCGGTGTCGACCCCGACGGCGCGGATGATGTCGATGCCGATGTCGCGCAGCTTCTGGTACTCGCGGTCGGTCAGGGTGAGGGCGGGGGCGACGGTGATGGAGTCGCCGGTGTGCACGCCGACGGGGTCGACGTTCTCGATCGAGCAGACGACCACCGTGTTGTCGGCGGTGTCGCGCATCATTTCCAGCTCGTATTCCTTCCAGCCGAGGATCGACTCCTCCAGGAGCACCTCGGTGGTCGGGCTCTGGTGCAGGCCGTCGCCGACGATGCGGCGCAGTTCGGCCTCGGTGTACGCGAAGCCGGAGCCGAGGCCGCCCATGGTGAACGAGGGCCGCACGACGAGCGGGTAGCCCAGGTCCTCGGCGAAGCGCACGGCGTCTTCGACGGTGGTGGCGATGTAGGACTTGGCCACATCGGCACCCGCGTCGAGCACCAGCTGCTTGAAGATCTGGCGGTCTTCGCCCTTGTTGATGGCTTCGAAGCTGGCGCCGATGAGCTCGACGTCGTACTTCTCCAAGATGCCGCGCTCGTGCAGCGCGATGGCCGCGTTCAGCGCGGTCTGGCCGCCCAGGGTCGGCAGGATCGCGTCGGGGCGTTCCTTCGCGATGATGGTTTCGAGGATCTCCGGAGTGATCGGTTCGATGTAGGTCGCGTCGGCGAAGTCCGGGTCGGTCATGATGGTGGCCGGGTTGGAGTTGACCAGGATGACCCGGACGCCCTCTTCCCGCAGCACACGGCACGCCTGAGTGCCGGAGTAGTCGAACTCGCAGGCCTGGCCGATCACGATCGGGCCCGATCCGATGACGAGGACGCTGTTGATATCGTCGCGCTTGGGCATTACTTGGCGTCTCCTGCTCCGGCAGCCGCGTGCGCGACCACCACATCCCTGAACCTGTCGAAAAGATAGTTGGCGTCGTGTGGGCCAGAGGCCGATTCCGGGTGGTACTGCACCGAGAAGGCCGGGATGTCCAGGCACCGGATGCCTTCGACCACCTGGTCGTTGAGGCTGTAGTGGCTCACTTCGACCTGGCCGAAGCCGGTCTTGGACTCGTGGACGCCCTCGATGGGCATGTCCACGGCGAAGCCGTGGTTCTGCGAGGTGATCTCCACCCGGCCGGTGGCCTTGTCGAGCACCGGCTGGTTGATGCCGCGGTGGCCGAACGGCAGCTTGTAGGTGCCGAAGCCGAGCGCCCGGCCGAGCAGCTGGTTGCCGAAGCAGATGCCGAAGTACGGCACGTTGGCCCGCAGCACCTCCTGCAGCAGGGTGACGTGCGCGTCGCTGGCGGCCGGGTCACCGGGGCCGTTGGAGAAGAACAGCGCGGACGGGTTCAGCGAGAGCACGTGCTCTGCGGTGACCGACTGCGGCAGCACGAAGACCTCGAAGCCGCGTTCGGCGAGGTAGTTGAGGGTGGACGTCTTCACGCCGAGGTCGAGCACGGCGACGGAGCCGATGCGCTCGCCCTTGGCCGGCAGCGAGTAGGGCTCGACGGTGGAGACCTCGTCGGAGAGGTTGCGGCCGCGCATGCTGGCGCCGCCGCGCACGAGTTCGAGCTGTTCGCTGTCGGAGATGTCGTAGCGGTCACCGGAAAAGATGCCGCTGCGCATGGCGCCCAGCGACCGGATGTGCCGGGTGACGGCGCGAGTGTCGATGCCGCTGATCCCGACGACGTCGCCGGACTCGAGGTCGGCGTCGAGGGTGCGCTGGGAGCGGAAGTTGGAGGGCACCCGGGCGGGTTCGCGGACGATGAAACCGGCGACCCAGATGCGGGCGGATTCCATGTCGTCGTCGTTGGCGCCGGTGTTGCCGATGTGCGGCGCGGTCATCAGCACGATCTGGCCGGCGTATGACGGGTCGGTCAGGGTTTCCTGGTAGCCGGTCATGCCGGTCGCGAAGACGATCTCGCCGAGGGTCTGACCGTGGCTGCCGTAAGCGCGTCCGACGTAACGGGTGCCGTCTTCGAGGACGAGCACGGCCGGGGCCGGGGGTGTTGTTGGGTAGCTCATCGGCTACACCTCACTTTCTTCGGTGCCAGTAACGGTGGTGCCAGCGACGCCGGGGGTGCGTGCTGTGATGGATGTGACGGCCTCGCTGATCGCGCGGCGATCGGCCGGATCACTGAATCGGAAGTAGGTGTCGACGCTGGTGGGGTCGATCACGGTGTCGGTACCCGCTGCCGTACCCGCCTTCGTGCCGGCCGGACGGTTCAGGCGCCAGCCGAGCAGAAGCAGTCCGCCGGGCTCCACGGCTCGGTCGATGGCCCAGGTGGCGTCGCCGATGAGTTCGATGGCGTCGGCCGGGATGAACAGGCTGGGCGAACCGGCCAGTTCGAGGAGCACGCCCTGCTCGGTCACCGAGACACCGCCTCGGGCTCTGAAGCCCAGTCCGGGGATGGTGAGTCGTTCCAGCGGCAGGTCGCGCGGGGTGGTGGCGACGTACAGTGCCGCGGCGCTGGCGAGCTCGCGGCCCGTCGACTCCGGCTGCGGGTAACCGGCCGGGAGGTCGGCGTCCCGCCGGGTGCGGCGGCGCCAGGAGCGCAGCATCAGCGCGAGAACGAGGAGTAGGACGATCAGGGTGATGACCGTCGCGACGGTGCGGCTGCTCACGAGCGGCTCCGTTCGGCCCGGGTGCGGGCCTCGTCGATCTGGCCGATGCTCCGCAGTCCGCCGTCGAGCACGGTGGCGTACCCGCCGTGGAAGGTCGCCATCACCCGTCCGGGCAGGGTCATCTCCAGGTAGGGCGAGTTGACGCCCTTCCCGGTGAGGTGCTCCCGGCCGAAGACCCGGCTGGCGCTCGGGTCGTACAGGGTGAGTTCGGCCGGGGCGCCGGCGACCAGTGCGTGGCCCTGTCCGTCGATGCGGCCGATCCGGGCCGGCACCGACGACATCACCCGGCTGAGGTCCGCCCAGCCGAGGTAGCCGGTCTCGACGACGGCGGCGTGCGCGACCGACAGGGCGGACTCGAGGCCGACCATGCCGTTGGCCGCGGCATCCCACTCGCAGTCCTTCGACTCGACCGGGTGCGGTGCGTGGTCGGTGGCGATGATGTCGATGGTTCCGTCCCTGAGCCCCTCGCGGAGGGCGAGCACGTCTTCCTTGCGTCGCAGCGGGGGGTTGACCTTGTAGCGGGCGTCATAGCCGGCGACCAGGTCTTCGGTGAGCAGCAGGTGGTGCGGGGTGACTTCGGCGGTGACGTTGATGCCGCGGGCTTTGGCCCAGCGGACCACGTCGACGGCGCCGGCGGTGGAGAGGTGGCAGACGTGCAGGCGGGAGCCGACATGCTCGGCGAGGAGCACGTCTCTGGCGATGATGGATTCCTCGGCGACGGCCGGCCAGCCGGTGAGGCCGAGCTCGCTCGACAGGGCGCCCTCGTTCATCTGGGCGCCGACGGTGAGGCGCGGCTCCTGGGAATGTTGGGCGACGACACCGTCGAAGGCCTTGACGTATTCCAGGGCGCGGCGCATCAGCAGCGGGTCGGCGACGCAGAAACCGTCGTCGGAGAACACGCGAACGTTGGCCCGGCTGGCGGCCATCGCGCCGAGTTCGGCCAGGCGCTCCCCCGCCAGACCCACGGTGACGGCGCCGATCGGCTGCACGCGCACGTAGCCGGCGCGTTCCCCGAGCGCGAGGACCTGCTCGACGACGCCGGCGGTGTCCTGCACCGGAGAGGTGTTGGCCATGGCGAACACGGTGGTGAACCCGCCGATGGCGGCGGCCTGGCTGCCGGTGAGAACGGTTTCGCTCTGCTCGTAGCCGGGCTCACGGAGGTGGGTGTGCAGGTCGACCAGGCCGGGGAGGGCGAGAAGGCCGTCGGCGTCGATCACGGTCGCGC
>Ga0247816_10000064_pt1 | contig 56680 bp, 83 predicted proteins | sample UWRJL209509C1_FD_179930 | JGI IMG/M metagenome (GOLD analysis project Ga0247816, IMG submission 179930) | Plant litter microbial communities from Arlington Agricultural Research Station in Wisconsin, United States - UWRJ-L209-509C-1 | ecosystem: Environmental > Terrestrial > Plant litter >...
TTTGATTTTAAATCCTTTCTGGGTGCCAGAATCATCCATTTTAAATACCGCCTCACCTTCCAATCCATTCTCCAACTGCATATCTATTGCCAGATAAGAAAGTATCCTAATAGTTTCTGTATGCTTACTTAATCGTTCGTTTTTCTCACCTCGGATTAGTTTTCTATCTAACATGAAAGTTGCTTCATTACTACAAGCCCATCCAACATTAAAATCTATGATTACACTACCTTGCATTAGTCAACGTTATTTACCCAATATTGAAATGTTAAAACTCTACGTTCTATACTTTGTGAAGAAGTCTCAGCATCTAAATCTCTACTATCTATCAATCGGACTTCTTTATTGATGAATCCTGGAATTGCTATTTCAGCTAAGACAATTTCATTTATCTGTTCTTCCAGATCATCAACAATTTCAGGTTTAGAATATCCGGGCTCCAAAATAGATATAATGTCAATTACGATAGTACACAACCATTCAAAACCATCCTTATCTTCAGCAGTAGTATTCTTACTCTGAGATGTGATGAGGACATATTTTTTAGGAATAGGTTTTGTGTCTTTAGGTACTTTCTTAGCCCAAACAGAAGCTCCAATTCCGGCCAGTGCCGTTATGTGTGCTGTTCTTATGTATTTATTTGGATTTTTCACAGAACAAATATAATCTTTTCTATACTAAACAAGCTATTCTGGATAATAATTGCTTCGTACCGTCAGACTGAAAAGGAGTGGACAAAGATACAACTATCTTTTTTTCTTCTATAGATCGCAGACAAACCTTACAATTCATTGCTTTGCCAACTTCATATTTTATTACACAATCCAATATATCATTCACCTGCGGTAGTTCTCCGGAGGCATAATAATTTTTGGCTACAAATACCGTTTGTCGTTTCACATCTCCTTTAAAATCCATATCGACATGGTTTGAACATACGAAACTATCTGAAGAAAGAAGGAATATACCGGTGATCATAAAAATAAAAGTATAAAAATAATTTTGTTTTTTAAAATAAGAGTTTGTATGTTTGTGGTCCCGAACAACGGGTAATTATTATGAAAAATTTAAACCTACATCGCCAACCGCAACTTCTTGATTATAGTCGAGGTGGTACTGGTATGTAAAATTAAAATACAAAATACTTGAACCCGCTTAGACTAAAAATCTAAGCGGGTTTTTTGTTATATCGGGTTGCGATCCATGTGGTGTGGTTACCCGCCTTGGAAGCGGGATTATTGCAGGTTCAACTCCTGTCAGCCCGACGAGATAGAGACTGTTACCAATTCATAGGAGTGAATGCGCTACGAAGCTTAGAATTGGATTTATATTTTAGAGTAGTGTAGTTGGTTAACACATCAGATTTTGACTCTGATAGCGCAAGTTCGATCCTTGTCTCTAAAACGGTGATTCTGTCCGTAATGTAACGGAGTCGGTCTGTGAAACCGATTATGAGGGTTCAAGTCCCTCGTTTCACACTAATATTTCTGTAGGTCAATGGATAGACTGCGGGGCTACGAACCTCGATATGAGGGTTCGAATCCTTCCAGAAATACAAAATGCCGGAGTGATGCAACTGGGAGACATTTCTGTCTTAGAAACAGAATTTTGTGAGTTCGAATCTCACCTCCGGTACTTATTTATTAAAATCATTTGAAACCTTTTGGAGTTCTTCTTCAATATTAGGAATCAAAGAAGCCTGGTGTTTAAATAAAGCAGGAAACAAAAAGGGTCTGGGACCGGTATGCCCTTTTCCATTGACAAAAAATTCCCTCGTGTATGCTTCGTATCCTGGAGGAGCCTGCGTTAACGGTCCAGTTCCAAACTCCTGATATGGGGCATATTTTGCACTGGCAAACACATACGTTACTCCTGGCTTCTGCTCAGTGCCGATTGATCCGGCAAGTAATCCTTGATCTCGCGGTACATTTGCTTTGGCATCGGCTTCAATCAATTTAGCTGTCTTAAGGATACCGCGATCTACAGCAGCTTCACTATGTTTACGCAAATCCTTAAGTGCTCTTTTCACTTGATTGAGTCCTTTAATCTTAGCCATTGCTGAGTTTTATAATATGAGTAGTACTTGCACTATAAGGTATAGCAACTTGCATTTGGTAGAATTTATAAAGGTTATCCCCAACTAGCACTTCGGTCATTAAATATTCACTGGTAACATCTTCTTCAGAATCCTCGTCGATCACACTTACCAAACTAGTTTGAACAGGGATGGCAATTGCAAAATTAGTTTTTCCAGTTACCGGAAGAATAATATCTTCAGTTGTAAAAGCTAAAGGTGTCAAAGTTATAGGGTCAGTAATTATTTGGTTTGAAGTGCCTACATAAATGACATTTGGAACTACAACCGTGTCGGGTTTTTCATGCTTTATGCACAATAATTTGACATAATGTGGGATATTATCAACATAATCGATTGCTCGTAATACATACCAGATATCGTCGCAAACCAGATTCATATCCTTCTCCGGTTGAAAAGTTTTACTGTATCGCATTATGAAAAACTTATCATCATTCAAAATACTTGCTCCGGCATTAATCTCTAGCTGATTACCATCGCGTACATCGAGCATAATTGCTTTGCACGTATAAACGTGCACCAAACTCAGATCACTTCCTCCTGAGCTATCCGGAGTAGAAATTTGCTTATGAAAAGTTACTGTAGACCTAAATCTTCCAGGATCATAATTCGACTTGTTATTAAAAGGTCTCTTATTCATTATACAAGGTTTCTTCTATACTTGTTAATCATCACCTGAAAATCCTGCGGTAAAGAAGCAGTGTAGATGTCTCTATTTTCATAAAGGTAAGTCAGCATTTTATAGGCAACTTCAACTAGCATTCCTGGAATATCTTCTAGGTTTTCATAGCCAAGAGTCATCTTTACATATGACCCTATTGGGGCATCAATGTAGGTATTAAAAACACCTTGACGAGTTTTATATGATACTGCTTGATCCTCAGAATTTTGAACAGAAACAATTTTCATTGGAAAGAATTTCAGGCCGTATCCATAACATGGTATTTGAACTGTTTTTTCCTTTTCGACTAAAGAATGGCCTGTGTATATTTCTACAAAATTGATTGCACTTTCAATCAGCCGTTTCAGATCAGATGTGTCTGGGGCCGATAACCAGTTTTTTGCCTGATCTACAGTGATGATGTCTATTGCTTCCATAAAGATAAAGGTATATAAAAATTTTTACAAAAATAAAAAACCCCGATTCACATCGAGGTTTTAAACAATAAAGACAAACTATTACTATGAAGTACCGTTCAAGTCAAACTTAACAAAGCTTTCAGGGAAGAAGCAAGCAAGTGCTACTCGCGCCTCGATGAGCAAAGTTGTAAGATTATAGGTAAAATTTTTGTCATGTTCGTTCGAAGTACGAATTGTCATCGCTTTCTTCTGGAACAAACGTGCCCCCCTACGGAAATCACCAGTGATACCTTCGCCTGGGTAGAAGATAGAGTGTTGGTAGATTGGCACCCCACCTAGCAATAACGTTCCACCAACGGTAGAAGTGATTGGGTAAGTGTACTCCAAAGTTGTACCTTTGTTGATCAATAACTCCATATAATCTTCAGGAGATACGAAAATCGCATCGGTTGCACGAAGATTTCTACGCACCTGGCATAGACCGGCTGCCAATTTATCCCAGTTGTTTGAGATATCAGTTACCGAACCTTTTGGAAGCATCAAGTCACGTGCCCATACAGACATTAAACCTGACAACTCATCCGGAGTTGCAGCAGCTCCTAAACCTTTGAATACCTGACGAGTTTCCTCATCCATGTATGCTTTAGGCAATTCTTCAGCTAAGAAGTCACGAGCACCTACAACATCCTCTAAAAATTCGTCCTGAACTGTTAACCAACCTGCGATTTTAATAACTGGTGCCGATACTGGCTCAGAGTTATAATCGATTTGTGGTTTCTCAGTTCCCGCATCTACTGATCCGATTGAACCTTCTTTTTTTGTGAACTGCACATACTTGATCATGTCTGAAGAAGTAGGACTTACAGGGATGATATTACGGGCTTGAACTACCTCATGCTCGATTCCTACTGGAGAAACAAATTGAGGGTTAACTGTGCCTGCTGTAACACCCATAACGCCAACAGCTTTTACGTTAACATTCGCTAGTTCTGCTTTGAAGGTAGCTTTATTCTGAGTAAAGTTTTCCAACATAGTTTCACCTTCTTTTGTAGAGAAGAAGTCAAAGATTTCACCTTGCAACGTTTTAAGGGTCGCGCCAGTTTCATTTGCTTTAATCCTTTTCATCTCAGCCAAAGCTTCTTCTACTTGCTCGTCGCGAGTTTTCAATTGAAGTTCAAAAGCAGCCTTTTGAGCATCCAAAAGTTTCTGAAATTCTTCAGCGGTTTCTTTTTTTGCAGCTTCTACCGCTTTAGCAGCAGCTTTTTCACCTGCTTCAGCCCCGATACGCTCGGCTTCTGATTTTTCAAAGTCTCTTTTTTTATCAAGATACTTTTCTTGTTCGTAATCACTCATTGCTGCAACCTCAGCAGGAGATTTATAAGTAAATGTCATAATGTTTTACATTAAGTGGTTAATTATTAAACTTTTCTTTTTAGCTAAACTGTCTGCTGACGGGTCTTGCGTTTGGGTTATTACTTGACTGCCTTTTAGCGGGTCATTTTTATCTTCTACACTTGTTAATACAGGTGTTACATCATTTGATCCATAAAGAACCGCAGAACCTTCTTTCCAGATGGCTGCTTCAAGTACTGCCCAGAAATATCCGGCTTCCTCAGCATCTTCTTTATTAGCTACATTGCTGTAATACTGTAACCAGTTTGAGTATTCTTCTTTATAATATGGTGATTGATCGTTTATACAAAGTTTCATGCGGATATATCTCATCCGGATAGAATTTTGTAAAGCTCTCTTAGCCATAATAGCTTTAATCGCTTCGGCATTACCATCTTCAGTTAATTTAACTTTAAATATTAATGCCTGAGTAGTTCCAGTATAATCACGACCTAATTCTGTCCAGTTCATGGTTTTAACCATTGGCTCAACATCTTCAGGATAAGCAATTACTTTCCCAATCTCCAAATCATGATTTATAATATAATAAATCTTATTTTTCTGATCACTCACTGACACATTCCATATGTCATCGATATGCACATCTCCGTGACTGTCTAAGTAATTTGTAGTATTAATAACGGGAAACACGTAATCCCCCATTTTAATTTCTACCTCACTTGTATCACCTTCAGCTTTTTCAGTGTTAGACTTAACGGCCATAACACGCATATCTAACCAATCTGTAAATTTAATTACACTCTTTTTGCTGTCAATAATAAGGTTCTTGTTAGCCTTCAATGCTTTATACATTTCAGACTTGTTACGGAAATCCTTTTTTAAATCTTTGCAGAAGATCATGCGTTATTTTTTAACTGGTTTATCGATGCCATTCAGTTTTTTGTCAATAGAGGCTTTAATTTCAGGACTAAACTGTTTCTTACCAAGATCAGTTAGTTCCTTTTTAGTAGCCTCCGATTTACTTTTGTCTGAGTTCATAGGTGTAAAAATAGAGCAATTAAAAACAAAAAAATTATTTGCTATTGTATCCGAGATTCTAAATGTGTTACTTTGTGTTATATGAAAGGAAATAAAATCCAGGTAACACTTCCTGATGCCAGTGTCGAAAAGTTTGATGCTCAGGCAAAAAAGCAAGGTAGGTCCTATTCTAATCTTGCCAAAAAATATATAATTCAAGGTTTAATTAAAGACGAAGAAAAGGAGAAAAAATAATGGGAATGTTTGATACAGTGATTTTTAAATGTAAAAATGAAGATTGTACCGGAATATTACAGGCTCAATCTAAATCAGGTAAATGTGATCTTTATACTTTTAATAGAAAAGAAGTTCCATTAGCTGTTTCTGCCGATCTTATTGATAGTTGTATTACTTGCTCGGCTTGCAATACTAAATATTTCATAAGAAGTAAAGTACAAACTGTAGAACTTAAACTAGTAAGATATGCAGAGTAGAATTAAAATTGCAATTACTACTCATAACAGATATGAAGTATTTAAAAAATCCTTTGAGATGTGGAATAAGTTTCTACCCAAAGGAGCTGAGATCATCGTAGTTGACGATGGGTCTAGCGAACCAGTTGCCGAAGCTAATTTCAGATTTGCTGAAGCTCAGGGGATATCTGTAGCTAAGAATAAATGTTTTGAATTAATGGGTGAAGCAGATTTCTATTTTTTAGTAGATGATGATGTTTACCCAATTACTAAAAACTGGTTTAAGCCATATGTAGAATCTGGAATAAATCATTTATGCCTGGGTTTCGATACTTTTTCAAATGGCAATAAAAACGGCCATACTTTAGTCAAGTCTGATAAGCATTTCAATTACTGGAAAGAGCCTTGCGGTCTGATGATGATGTTCACGCCAATTTGCCTGGAAAAGGCCGGAGGGATGGATACTAGATATAAATTGTGGGGTGGTGAACACCAACAACTGAGTCAACGAATACACAATCTAGGTTTAACACCATATCCCTTTATGGATGTTAAAGAAGGCCTTAAAATGTTTTATTGCTATGATCAGGATCAATCATCTCCCAGAAGTGTTGATGCCAATACAAGACGTAGGGCATGGTCTCAAAACAGACAACTTTTAATCAGAGATGTAACCAGTCAATCTTATATTCCTTTTAAACCTCTGGAAGATGTTTACATTACAACTCTTTTTAATCACATCGTGGACCCGCAGCGAGGGGAAAAGTGGAATGCTGATGAAAGTGTTTTAGATGCCTTGGTCAACTCTTTAAAAGGAAAACCATTAATTGTCTTAACTGATTCTTTCGAAGGTAGTGATGGGAATACAACCTACATTACAGTAAAAACTACCTGCAACAATCCATATTGGCAAAGATGGCTTTCAATCAAAGAACATTTGGAATCTCATCGTTACAATAAAGTTTTTATCTGCGATGGCGCAGACGTAGTTTTAATGCGTGATCCTTTTCCACATCTACAGCCTGGTAAATTATATCTGGGTGATGAACAATCCCAGATCATAAGAAACCAGTGGATAATGCGTAATCATCCTGCTCAGGTCTACCAAAAAATGTATAGTATCGGTGCCACGTGGAGATTATTAAACGCAGGCTTATGTGGGGGGTATCAAGACATCGTTTTACGTTTTGTAACTCTTATGGCTGCTCACTACACAGAGCATGGTAAAAACGACTACACAGATATGGCCGGCTTTAATTTCATTGCCTATCTTCATTTTAAAAATTCAATAGTAAACGGTAAACAAGTTAATAACGCTTTTAAATCTTACAAGGATAATGGTGTATGTTGGTTTTTACATAAGTAATCATGGAACCTTTAGCTTACATTTATAAAATAACTAACCCAAAAAGGTAAAATTTATATTGGTAGAACTAATAATATTCGTATTAGAAAGTATAAATACAAAAATCTTAATTGCAAAACTCAGGTTAAACTTTATAACAGTATCAAAAAGTATGGGTGGAATCTTCATAAGTTTGAAATTATAGAGACTCTACTTGATTTAGATATAGTAAAAGATCGAGAAATATTTTGGATTCAAGAACTGAAATCTAATTTTTGCAAATATCCAGAATTAGATAATTTAAATTTAACAGATGGGGGTGAAGGTATTCATGGTTATAAGCATACTGAAGAATATAAAAACGTAATGAGTTTAAGACTTTCTAATGGGAAACACCATAGTATTGGTAGAAAACTAACTACAAATCAAAAAACTGATATAAGTTTAGGTTTATTGAATTACTATAAAAACATTCCTAAAAAATCTAAACCGTTTAAAATATCTCAAATAAGGATTGTATTTAATACCTCATCTGGAATTTATTATGAAGGAGTTCACGATGCCGTTAAATGCACTAATTTAGACTATCAAAAATTTTATAGAATGTTAATTGGTAAAATAAAAAATAAAACAGATTTTATACTTTGCAATAAAAATTAATTATGGAAAATTTAGTACCGAGATTACAATACAAAGTTGAACTTACTAGAGTTCACAACAAGAATACTGCGCCAGTTGGTAAAATATTTTTAGTAGTTCACGTTAAGCAACGCACAAAAAAAGGGTTCAACAATTATAAAAAATCATTTGCTGTTTTACTGGGTACTCCGGAGGACAGATTAAATGAAATGTCTCAATCCATGATCGATCAGATCAAAAAACAATTTTCTCTAACATAATGGCTATCCATTACATCCAACCTTATAGCACTGCCAAAAATATTGGTGGTGCTATTAATTTGGCCATTGAAAGTTTAGTTACTACCGACGATGATTGGATCGTACTTTTAGATCACGATGTAATGTTTCTCCGGCCAGATAGTAAATTTCAACTCGAGCAGATTCTTAATGCAGATCATAATTTTGCTATTTTAAGTTGTATGACAAATAGGCTAGCTGATCGAGAGCTTCTAGTTCCTGGAATGTTTGAGGAAACTGATATCTTGAAACATATTGAAATTGCAAATGCTTACCATAAAACTCACTACGGTAAAGTCAGTCCGACCAGAAAAAACTTAGCTGCAATGGTCCTGTGTTTCAAAATAGATACTTGGAGATTTCTGGGTAGGTTTGTGGAGAACTCTTTAAAGTTTGATTCCACTTTTTGTATAAGAGCTAAGAACTCTGGACTAAATTTGGGTATAATTATTGGCATTTATGTTTTCCATTTATACCGGATGGGTCAGCCAGGAGAAGCAAGAAAAAATTATGCGCATTTATTAAATGAAAATTAGTATATTCGCATCATTGTTTCGTAAACGGTGTTTTTTAAACCGCAGGAGTTTTAGCTTTCTTCTGCGGTTTTTCTTTTACACCTGTGATCCATCTTCCTGACTAGAATTATCTGTCTCTCCGGCAGTACTGGTTGTCAAAGTTTTACCTTCCAACACATCACTCATCAAAACATAATTTTTAGAGATATAAATCTCATCCATACCAGGTTGGTTCAACTTACCAAAACCGATTACTTCTCTTTTCTCATTCGGAGTAAGGAAGAAAGCTTTTTCCATCCATTCTGAAACAGTTTTAACATCTTCAGAAAGCTCAGGTAAGCTCATGTAATCTATCACGATGATATATTCCTCACCATCCATCAAATACGGTGTACAAATGAAATCTGTAAGACCTTCAGCGACTTTATCTGCTACCGGAGATACGCCATCATAGATCAATTGCTTCTTTGCTGTAGAGACATTGTTGTATGTAGAGCTTTCCAGACTTCTAAAGTATAATGGCACCTTGTATCCACGATAAACATCGTCAGATTTAGCATTTACTATCTTCAAAAGCTCCAAATCAGATGAATTAAGCCCTATTTCAGTAAAATCAAGAGGAATAGAGGCTGGAATCAATCTTTCAAGAGGACCGTTGCCAGTATGGGCCATAATAAGGGTTTCCTTAAGACCTTCCTGTTGATCGGTGCCAAACTCATCTTCTACATTTTTAGGTGAAATAAAGCCTAATTTACCCCCATTTTTCATCTGTTTATCAGCCTGTTTATCACCATTTTTGATGATATCCATCGAATATAAGTACGGACGAATAGGAGACATACCATAAAGGTGTGTTCCAAAGGGAGAATAACGCAAATTCAGCATTTTTAAGTGCTTTATCTGCCTTGCGGGGTATTCTTGTTGTGAAGATGATCCCCAGTTCAAAAAATAGCGTAATACGGGGTTATCTGTGCCTCCACTGATGATTTTCATCTCATCTGGCATCACAAACATCTCAGACCATTTTTTATCGTTTATTTGAGTGCCCGCATTACCATAAATGAATGTATTTCCCGTTATAAGTAGTTGAGCTACCATTAATTCGATAAAATCATCCCCAGTCATATTTGGATTAGGCTTTTTAAGCAACTTATCGATTCTATCTACCTTTACTTCTTCAAGTACGGTATTTTTCATCTTCATTGCTTTGGCCCTATCCATCATATTGTCGGATCGGGAGAGATTCTTGTACATTTTATAGCCTTCAGAATCTTTGACTCTGTAAACAATACGGGGAGATTGTTTGATTTTATTTGCGATCAGAGTCACACACTCATAGACTGCACCTATCGTTTCAAACGAATTTACATAGTCGTGATGGTCCGGATCAATGATTACCTGGCCATTGTTAAGAAAGCTGAATACGGAGCGATTATACGCAGTAAGTGCTGCGGACTTAACCAGTTTAACGGCAAGATCATTCGCTGCACTTTCAATATCTTTCTTGAATATTTGTTTAAAAAGTCCCATATTCTATCAAATGTAATTATTTTTATATTAAGTCGCTCACATCGTAGTCAGCATCAACCAGTTCCTCTGGTTTTAGAACCGTGAACGATTCTGTTTTACTAACGGCTTCTACTATTTTTGCTTTTATATCTTCAACTTTAGGTTTGCTTCCCCATCCGAAACTGGCCTTACGTTTTTTCTTACCTATAGACATCATTTCGTGATATCTGAATCCATCAATCGCGTGATCAAAACCTCCGGCAGGCTTATTAAGTTTCACTCCATTTTTATCTACATCCCACGAGTACTGGCGCAGCTCTTTGATAAGCTCCACACTTCGCGAGGTGATAAGATAATCCTGCTGTTGCATAATTTGAACTCCATACATTATGGAATCTTTACCCTTCATTACCGGATGAATATTTACATCAGCTTTCTTGATCTCAGCTATGGATTTAGGTTCGGCACTATCAGCATAAACGATTGGCGGGGTATCTCCGGTTTTCAATACATCCACTATGGCACTGTTGAGCAGCCCAGTTTTATAACATCTTAAATCCGCAATTCTTTTGCTTCCGTAAATGTAAATATCAACTACAGCAGTAGGGTCATTGGTGTACCCAAAATCCAGACCAGAACCTACAAATACAGCTCCTTCAGGGATATCTGGTATAATCTCCCAGTTTCCAAAAATAACTCCTTCTAAAGAGCCTAATAAGCCGAGACCGTATACTTTCCACCAGTTTGCCCAGAACTTATTCTTGATATTCTTTTCATCGTGAATATTTCCTTCCGGATCAATAAATCCTTTATCCCTGGACTTCTCAATCTCTCGTTTAATGGAGTCCGGCAGGCCTTCATTGTCTTTATAAGTAAGAGTAAGCCATTCGGTATCTTCATCCTCTTTACACTCTGTATAAGCCCAAAATTCGTTTGATGGGTTAAAATCGAGCCAGATATATTTCGAAGTACGGATGGCAAGCTGATGATAAGTTTCGAAAGTTAAGTTGTTACACTCATTGACATACAGAATATGTCTACGGGGACCCCTTACTTTATCTTCCTGGTCAGCAGAGAAGAACTCGATATAAGAACCATTACTGAAAGTGTAGGTTAGCTGAGTTTTATTATAATTCTCATCAATGTACCTACCCGTAAGCTTCATTATTTTTAAAAAATCCTTTAATGCCCCTTTCCTTAAATGGGGGACCGACTCTGAGACAATGGATATCTCAGTCATTGGATTTTTAATGGCCTCGTCGATCAGCAAGGGGATGATACCAAATGTTTTACCCGCACTGGAACCACCTGGAATAACCCTTGTGCGCTTCTTTAGCTTCCGCAGCTTTTTGATAGCTGTGGTATAAACAAATCCATCTATGGCCGATACTGCTTGCTGCATACGAACCAAAGATAAATAAAAAAGCCAACACTAGTATGTTGGCCATTTATTCTACTTCAGATCAATTAATTTTTTAAATAATATCTTGGGGTTCAAGGAATGGTAATTGGTCCACCATCCGGTAAAGGGTACAACCCAATACATGATTCCGTAGCCGGTCAATCTGTTATCCGTTTTCTCTTTGTAGACTCGGATAAAGAATATCTGAATTATAAAATTCAATACTGCCAGTTTTGTAATATCGTACTTTCTCATTTTATTTGTCTCTAGGTGGAAATACTTTTAAAGGTTTTTGCTTATCCCATTTTTCCTTAAGCTTTTCAAGGTAGGTCTTGCGGATGCCTGCTCGGGTAGCGATGGCTGCTTTAACTGTTGCTGTCTTTAGCGTTACTTTCATTTTTGGGGAAATATTTTTCAGGATTATATTCTACTAATTCGATTTCTGTTCCCCAGGAACTTTGCCCATCGGGAGTGATATAGTGCGTTTCTCCATTCAAATAAGCTAAATTTTTATTACAGCAGAATACCAACATATTAGCCAGTTTCAATGCCTCAGCTTTATTGGCAGGAGAACCTACAATTTGTAACCCCCACCAGATGTCAACTCCGTTGGATAATTTTATAGAACCGACTTCTTCTGACTCGGGACTAAGTTCTGTTATTTCTACTTTCATACTCTGATCTCGTAATAATTATTTTTCTTGTGATACCTGGACTCCTGATCTTTGATGATCTCCTTTACTCGGTAGCTGATGCCTTCGAAACAAACGGTAGTTCCATGAACTACTACTGATGGGGTATGGAACGCGAAGAATCTCTGATCAACGTTATACCTGTGGGTTTTTAATGGTTTTAGATTTATCATTTTCGTAATGCTGTATGTTTCTCCACTTCCGGAAGTTGTTTTAGTTTTTCATAATCCCACCGGAAGCCTTTAAAGGAAAAATACCTTCCTATTCTTCGACACACTTTTTGTATGTTACTGTGTTTAGGGTCGGTGCCGATAGATATCGCTGCCTCTTTTACAGAAGGGAAGGATTGAATATACCTGCCCTTCAGATCGTACTGGTGAACTTCCTTAATATTAGGCATTGCATAAACCACATCAGGCTTGTCAACCGGATTGAACTTCTGCTTATGCCTCCTTAGATAATCGTGCACCTGGCTAAGTTTGAACCGCAGCGTTTCTTCAAGCTCCGTAGCAAGCATAAGTTTACTGGTATGTAGATTATTTACCAGATATTTGGACCCTATCAGTTCCTCACCTTCCTGGTTATGTAACACAAAACCATTCTCGTGCCGGCCCCGACAGGTTAGTTCCTCAATCGTAAACTGGGGAGTGATCCGATATCTTGTCTCACCTTTATTCATCGACTTTCAACAGTATTTTATTTGCTTCTTCCACTTGTTTAGGAGAGAAAGTTGCAGCGATGATGTCACGGCACAATTCTTTTCTTCTATACCGCAGGCTCGGATTGTTGCTCGGTCCTGGGAAATACTTCACTGCTATATCAAAAACTTTCTTTACTTTATCTTGCATTTTTTATCAAATTTAAAAACACTGCTACACTAATTTTTAATTCTTCTAACGTCCCATTATTCTTGATCTCGTAATCGAAATTAGCATCATCAAGAGCCGTTTCAGATGGGTGCTGACAACTGATTTGGTATCGCGGTGGATTCTTAAAGTTATACCTCCTTTAGCTTTAACAGCTTCCAGTTCGTTTTCGAACCGCATATCAGATATAATCCAATTTGGGTATATAGGCGGGTGTTTAGAAATATAAATGCCATCCTTTAATTTCTCCCAACTGTATTCAGAACCATCGGATAATCTTCCTCTGTAATCTGCAAATAAAGCATTTACGTGGATATTTTTATGAATCACATCGCGCATTGCATCTGTGCCTAAAGCCTGTAAAAGCCAACGCATCGTAGGTTCGTATAAAACATATGCTTTCTTGGCAATTGGTCCCAATTTATAAAATTCAATAGGAGTTAATATTTTTCGTGAGCCTGTCGCTAGAAAAAAGTACTCATTGGAATAGAAACTCCACTCAGGACCAAGCTTCGAATCCTTCACTTCCTGCTTTTCTAAATCTTCGACAGGGATACCTGTCAATAACGAAACAATCTGTTTCAATTTACCCGCGAACTTTTTAACTTCCCAAGTTTTAGGCTGTATGTCCTGGATCATCTGGGCTACGGTATCTTTGCCCGAGCCAATTTTACCTGAGATTGAAATTATGCTCATAGTTGTTTCTTTATTTGTTTAATATCCATTATTTTCTGTGTCAAATCCAGCCAACCACATTGGGTCTACAGTTAGTGGGATTGATATTTCTATTTTATTTCCTACAGTAACCGAAGCAAACCAATGCTTATCTTGTTTTTTCTTCACTACAAATAATCTAAAACCTTTGTATGTTTTATAAAACCCTTCAAATTCATCATCTGAATTTTCTATAAATCCTAAACCTAGCGCAGTTGCTTTCATCTTTTTAATATTTCCTGTGCTTCCTTCAGCACGTTTGACTGGTAAACTTCTGTGTTGTAAAGGTCGGTAATCTGCGCCTGATATTTAGTAATATCTGCGTGACTTCCTAACAGCGAACGATACTTATCGTCGGCATAGGCGTGGTGCTTTCCGGAGAGTATAATCCAGAAAGCCCGCAGTGCCATTTTAAGCCTGGTCATCTTGTAAAGATTTAAATTTTTCCTCAGCTCTTAACAACCATTTCCCTTGAAAAAATATTGTAACACCATCATAGACAATTTCCATCCCTTTTTTAGTTACATACAATTGTTCTCGGGAACTTCCACAAATTAAAATCTTTTTATTTTTAACAATGAAATCTTCCGCAGCTTTTCTTGTTGAAAATATAGCATATTTTTCATTAGATAATTTATACTCAGATAATTTGAATTTATGTTTGTCTCCATCGGTTTTCTCAGATTGACCATGCCAATCCAATTTTAGATTTTCTCTTACTACTACCCAGAAAAAATCTCCCTTGAACAGTTCAACACCATCTACAGATGTGATCAAAGGTTTCCTGTTTGCTTTAGCAATCCATTCTTCCGCAGCTTCAGGTGTAGAGAAAGCTTTATATTCTTCACCTCGAGTCAAAGGAGACATCCTAGAATTAACAGTGAATTTTCCTTTATACGCCCAATCCTTAAGTTTCACTACGTTGTAATACTGATCAACTGTATACAAGGGAACACCATCTTCAGAAGTCATCACAAATACTGGCGGGGTGATCCCTACTTCTTTGGCGAAGTCTGCGAAAGCAATTAATTCATATCCTTGTGCATCGTGGTTAAACTTATCCTTGAAAGATATTAAATTTGGAAATCCTCCAAAATCATCTAACTGACTTATTTTATAATAAGTTGGGATTCTACCGGTGCACCATCTCCATCCTTTACTTTCATAATGCTCCATCAGCAATTTAAACTCACGTTCATTGTTAACCTGGATCGCGCACATGCCAGTAAGAATAGATTGGGATGCAGCGCAATCGAAAGTAAAATCAAGAACAGGTTTCTCCAATATTTTAGCCCACCGGCCATACTCGTAAACGTAGTGCCCGTTTTCCGCATCAGTTATTGAATCGTAATCTTCAGGATTCAATTCAAATTTCCCAGATGAAGTATAAGTTCCACCATCGATAAAAGGTACGAATCTAATCCCTTTGGGATAATTGTCGTAAGCGAGTTTTAGCAACTCATGTTTTTCCATTTTCATATTAGCTTTTTTCTTTACAAATTAATTTTGAACATTCCGAATACATTCCCATATCCAGGGCGATGGTCTCAGCTACAGTTATAAATTTAATAGTGAAACCGGCATTAGATAAATCGGTGAAATCTTTTTCACTTGATTTACTTAAATGGTCCTTATGACAAGCTTTTACAAAACAGCCACATCTCTCACAAATTGCAACCTTACTTACTTTCTCGTTTTCCATTATTTAAATTTACGGATTAACGAATCAATGTCTACCTGCTCAAATTTATAATCTGATTCAAGTGTGTATAAATAATTTTTACGGAAGGCCTTATCAACTAATTCCATATCAATTCCTTCCCAATCAATATCCTTAAACGGTCGAAGAAAATAAATAGATTTTCCTGTAATGTTCTCTGCGATTGCTTTCTCCATCATCACGTCCATTACTACCACAGAGCCGGTGTATGATCCATATCCACATAGTGGGACCAGTGAAGTGTTGGCATAAATTTCATCTGCGGATTTTACTGCTTCCCAGGCAGGAACTCCATCATGCCAAGCAAATCCAACCACCTGGTCAAATGTAAAATCGCCTTGTATTCCTTTGGCAATTTCGATAGTATATTCAGCCGTACCAACCTCGTCATCCTGAATAACATCGCTGTCAATAAATATTCTTTTCATAGCTTTTTTGTTTATGCCATCAAATGTAAAAAGATAAAATGACATCCGCAAATATTTTGTAAATATTTTTTCCATATAGGTGAAAATTTGGGCAGAAAAATTTTAGGACCGGTCCCCCAGTATAGTATATTAAAAGTTTTTTATGGTAGTAAAGTGCTTTATCATCTCTTAAACGTGTCTCCTGGGGTATTATTTAATTACTGTCAACAATTGCTTTAACTTAAAAATAGGCTAGAATTTCTGGGGGAAGGCCCCCTGGCCACCGGCCCCCAGGAGGCTATGCTTTATTTAATTTACAGGGTCTACGGTGCCCCAGGATCAACGATATATTTCAGCCCTGCTGCGGGTCCATCCGTAAAAGATAATTGTTTGTAGCTCCCCCTCGTTAAGTCGCTGATATTCTGGGGTTTAAACGGTATTTTATTTGTCTCATAATTAACATTATGTTAAGTACGATTTAAAATAGGTTGTTTTAGCCCCTCCCCTACCCTACCGGAATACTGATATATAAATAAAAAAGGACCTAAACATCCACATTGTTAGTGTGTGCTTAAGTCCTTAAATGTTTGGTTGAGGCCTGTTTTTGTAGCGTGGTTTTATTCTGGGGTCGTTTCCTCGTTTATAGGATCATCGGTAAACAAGGGTTGTTCCTTGACCGTTTTAACCTCTTGTTTGTCTACAAGGCCGTTTAAACGTTGTGTAATGGAAGGATTATAAAGGCCTGCAAGCCCGCCCGCTATTTGATCTTGCCTAATTGCCCTGCGTATACGCGAACAGACAGTCGTAAAATCTGAGTACCTATTATCAGTATTAGCAAAATAATCTCTTAACTCCCACGGCATACCATCAATACAAGCTACGTATTCTTCATAGCCTTCCATGGTTAACGCCCTTTCTTTCATCCTGTTAACGGGTATTGCATCCTTACCAACATAATCTACAATTATAAACGGGTCTGATTTAGTCTCATTTTTATAATCTATAAACATATCCCAAAGTTGCTGCGGGTCCGTTACTAATTTATGCCTTCCCATATCTTTAAATATTAAGTTATCAATACAACAAATATAAGGCCTTAATCAATAGAGCGTATATGTTATATAAACCCTAGGATATTGATTGATTAAGAAATTATGTTTTACCAGGAGGCCTCACAGTCTGCGATGTTCACGAACTGAACACCTACCATGATAACATAATTAACTACCTGTGTTCCTTTAAACCACTTTAAAGCCCCATTATATATAAAAGTGTACAGGTAAAAACTGTAAAGATGCAATAGTGTTTTACATTAAAAACTATATTAAAACTATATTAAAGTACCTTTTATACTAATATTCTATTACAGTAAACAAGGTAAACAGTATATATAAGACTTGACATAGTATACTGTATATTTATAGTAGTACAGATATATACTGTACAATATTATAACACCTATAATATACTATATAAATATAGCTACATCTACTACAGGCTTTAGAAAGTACCTGTACATTTGTTTACGGTAACTTATTTTTTATATTTTTCTTGTTTTATTCATATTAAAACAACACTTTTGTTGGAGAACACTAATAAACCATTTATTTACATATTCAACATTATGAAGTTTTTAAGCATGAAAAAGGTTGCAGAACTGGAAGGAACCGGTTTAACCAAATCACAAATTGCAAAGTATTTAGAAATTGATATATTCGATTTTTATAATTTCCTCCATAAACATAAAGGTAGAACGGGCACTTATCCTGTAGATGGTTCGCGTAAAAAAGAACCCGTTAAACCTAAACATGAATATCCAGAAAATAATGCTTTGGCTAACAAGTTAAAAACCAAATCAATTAAAGCTTTGGCTATTGAATTGAACGTACCATATGAGGCGTTAAGAGCACATATTAATAAACAGGGTATACGGTATGTTAGGAAAGCTACCCGAGTATCTAAAATCACTAATCCTAACAATGAGGGTTTTGTAGGACCTGAGGCGGGAATTGATCTATTTAACAAGTTGATGAGTGATCCGACATCCGCAGTTAGTAGGCTAAAGAAGTAAACACGTATAAATACGTGCTTTAATAATACTTGACAATAATTAAAAATATTATATTACCTTTATATCAACAAACAACAAGGACATGAAAAAAGCTAAAATTCAAATCATTAACAACGCCATCGAGACTTATAAAAAAGCTCCGGTTTTAGAAGCAATAATGCTTAGAGCAATATTGGGTTATACTTTCAAATCTTCTCACTTTGTAGCTTATAACTAAAATGATAAACACCTATGTAGTTACGGACCTTACCCGAGTAAATAACCAGAACATCATAATTGTTGCACGTTCTGAGAAAAGAGCAATTGAGATTGCTAAAACAGTCCACGGAATTAAAAACCCTAGTAAAATAACATTAATCTAAAAAAGCTATGAATACAACAAAACACAACCCAGACTACAAATTAGCAGGAACTATTATTTTTACAGGTTCTAACTTTATAGAACTTGTTTATGGTGAAACAAATGAAGGCCAAAATATAGGACTTGAAGCTTATTTTAAAAAAGAAAAGAATGGGCATTTCTATACCTCTCGTAGATGGGATGAGGATTCTATACCAACAAAATATACAACTTTATTCTCTAGGTTGCAACACGAATGTTGGGAAAATTGCCCTGCCGGACATAAATTAGAAGTAGAATTGTATTAAAAGAATCTATCCCGCTGCCAACCCAACACCTACAAAGGTTTGGGTTTGTGGTAGTAAAAAACCTAAACAATATGAAAACTCCTTTCTTTATCTTAGCTTTTATTTCTGCAATTATTTACCTACTGAGTCTGAATAATTTCTACATCACCAACACCATAGCAATTGTATTTATTGCAGTTTGGGTTTTATCCCTTTTGGACTGTAAAACATTAGCCCCCGACGACGAACGGTTTTAATTTGCGTTAAATACGTGTTTTAAAAATAAACTTGACAAATATTAAAAATATGCTTACCTTTATATCAACAAACAAGGAATAAACCTTGGATGTTTTCCGGTTAGCTGCTACCGACCAACAAGACAGATTTAAAATGAGAACAGTAAGAACAAAAGTTTATTCTTTCGACGAATTAACAGAAGATGCAAAATTGACTGTAATAGGCAATCTATCAGACATTAACGTAAACTATGAATGGTGGGAGTCTACCTACGAAGATGCCAAAAACATCGGTTTAAAAATTACCAGTTTTGATATAGGTAGAGCGAGTATTTGCGAGGGTTCCCTTATCTGGGATGTGGCAGAAGTAACTAATGCAATTATAAAAGAACATGGTGAGACCTGCGCAACTTTTGAAACTGCAAAACAATATTTAACAGATTATAATAATTTAGTCGTTAAATATTCAGATGGTATTAAAACTGATATCGTGGCAGAAGGTAACGAATATGATTTTGACCAGGAGGCCGACGATTTAGACGCGAACTTTTTACAAAGTATCTTAGAAGATTATAGAATGATCCTTTCTAAAGAATACGATTATTTGACAAGTTCAGAAGCCATAAAAGAGAGTATAGAAGCCAATTCTTATGAATTTTTAGAGAATGGAAATATATTTTAAAATAATACTTGACATTAATAAAAATATTCATATCTTTACATCACACAATAACAAAAGCTAAATATCATGAGAAAAATCACCAAATCAGCAATCGCAGCATTTTTAAACGCAGAATTTTTTAAATTAGATAACACTATTGTAGAAGTACAACAGAATGTAACTATTTTAAAATTGTACAATAACATTATAGCTTATAGATATAATGATCCTGAAAGAACCCTATATATTACCAACGCAGGATGGCAAAGTAACACTACTAAAGAACGTTTAAACGCTCTGCCTAATGTTTCAATCTCACAAAAGAAAGGTGTTTGGTATTTAAACGGCAAAGAATGGGATGGTAATTTAATTGATGTCACCGTTTCCACACTTAATCCTATATGTTAGGAATCAATAAAATACAATACCCTGCTAAATTCGTTTAGCGGGGTTTTAGTGGTATAAAGCTAAAAATTATGAAAACTTACATCTTAACTAAAAACGATTCTTTCATCTGCTCGGGCACTGAAAATGATTGCTACCTTAAATTGCAGCGTGTACAGTCTCAGTCTGCGGACTGGGCTATTAAGTACGAAGGTTACAAAGTAGAACCTTTAGAGGGGATGCACTGCGTTATTAAAGTAAATGCTTATGTGTTTGCTGATACTGGGAAAATGAAAGATTTTCTTAAGGTTAACGAGGGTAAAGTATTGAAAATTGACGAATCATATTATTTTGACAATCAATATAACGTGGAAGGTTTTAGGGTATTCGATACCATGGTAAGCGAAATGTTAAACGATACCCGGGCCGGCAAAGGTTTGTGTAAATACTGCGGAAAGTTACACACTGAAAAAGTAGACGTTTGTACCAATAGAGCAGAATGTGCAAATTATGGTATTAAATGGTTTACTCCTGATAATACATTTTTCTTGAAATATCCTAAAGGCCTTCCAATTCCAAAAGAAATGAAGGACGTTAAATTTGGCACTTATGAGTTATCAACATATCCAAGTTTAGATTATTTCAGAATCAGAAACAACCGTAAAACTATAAACTTTAAATTTGATGGTACACACTTTTTTGTGCAGTCTATTGGATGGAATCAGAGCAAAAAATTAGATATGCCTTCCAAAGATTTATCTAAATTAATCACTTTTTTAAACTCTTTATAATATGAGAAACGATAATCTAGGCAGAGTAATAACTGCGACCAATTCAAAATTTGGTGCCCCAATGGGCAGAGCAAACAAAGGTAATTACCCCGTTACAATTACAAGTGGTAACAACGGCCGTATCTGTAAAAAACACCAAACTAAAGTGTATAATAAAAGAGTGGCTTTAATAGAAGGTTACGATATGGGCGGGGCTTATTGGGGCACAGGCTCAGAGTTAAGAGTTGAATTTACAGCAGATTTACAATATATAAATTTTTACAGATGCCAAAATTAAGAACTACAGAACCCATATATTTAAAAAGTCCTAAAGGCCTACAAAAGGTAGGTTATAGAGTTGTAGAAATTCTCACCAACAAAGCAGGCGATATATTACGCTCTCAAATTGTACGATCTAAAATTTATAAATAGCATATGGAACAAACAATAAATCTCGAATTAAAAGAGGGAATACTGCTAATAACAGGTAGTGAAAATTTAACCCCAGAAACGGCCGCAGCATTAATACAGTGGCTTCAGGAAAATTACAACCCGCTACCAAAATAGCGGGTTTTTCCGGTACACAATTAAAGCTAAAATATTATGTATAATTCAACATCAATTGACCTTTTTATAAATAAGGTAAACAAAGAAGCTGAACAGGCAGCACAGGCGGTATATGATAAATACCAAACTGAATTCGAACAAAGATTAAAAGCACAAATTAAAACAGGTGATACAATATTTTCAGGTATGGGCGCTGCCTTTATTAAGAACTCTAAAGGGGAATATGTAGGTGAAAAATTAAGCGCAGTAATTTGTGCTAATGAATATAATAGTTTAGCTGTTGGATTATTTACACCTGATAAATTATCTAAATAATATGGAATTCACATTAGTAATTACAGCGTTTTTAAGCCTGTTATTAGCACTTAAAAAGCATAGGCAAACCAAAGCATTAAAAGAAACTTTAGATTGGCAGATAGAGCGCAATATAGACCTATATAAAAAGAATCTGCAATTGTTTGCAATACTGAATAAAGACAATCGAGAACTTAAGCAGAAAGTTATCAACGATTCGCAGAGATATAAAGAAACTTTATAGTAAACAACCCGCCCTAACAAAGCGGGTTTTATAGGTATAAGATAACAGGTAATATGAAAAAGCAAATATTTTATGGCATAACGTTTTATTTTGAAAACTTTAATCATCAAATGGATTCCGATTTATTAGGGGAAATATTAAGATCAAGGTTTATGAAAAATCACGGGGGCCAACAATATGAAAGAAGAAAATTAGCAGATTGGTTTAAGGATTGTTTTCCTTTTATTGATACAATAGTTTTATATAAAGTTTCAGGACGTAAAAATGAACATGAAAGGGAATTTTCAGTTTCGGAATATATTATCTCAAAAGCATATTTAAAATAATTATGGCACGTAAAAATAAAATAGTCGGGGCTATACCCAACGCAGGTAGAAAGAAACAGGAAACAACCCAAAGCGCAATATTAAATTTGCGTATATCGGAAACGGCAAGACAGGCACTAAACAGCCTCCCCAGGATGGAACGTGGAAAATTAGTGGATCAATTGATCCGCGACCATTTTATGGTATAGTATAAAAACAGCTATAGTATAAAAATAGCTATAGTATAAAAACAGGCATAGCATAAACAAGACAAAATGAAAGCTAAATTATTGAAGAAATTCCGCAAACGGTTTGAAATTATCACCTTCGGAAAAAACAGTCTGGCCCTCCTGGATCACAAAGATGAGAGGGTAATTTATAACATCGTTCCTGGTAGGCCAATACGATGTTTGAGCGATGCAATTGTGGTTGGAGTGTCTAAGTTAGAGATAGGTTTCTATCAGCACTTAGAATTTATCAAGACCAGAAGAAAAAGAATGTACCATTCACACTTAACTAAGAAATAATGAATACCGAATTGATCAATCGAATAGAGGAACTATTCCTGGAATTGCTTAAGTCCAAAACTGGATGGGGCAGGGTAGAAATTGCAGCAGCTTATAAAGAAGCTCAGAGGCAGGCCCTATTGGAGTTTGTTGATAAATATTATTCACCCCTATAGCATAAAAACTGCCATAGCATAAAAAGCTAAGAAAATGAAAAAGCATTTAGATTTTGATTGGAACAGATATTTAAACTGTCCACCCTCACAAAAGTTATTTGATCCGATGTTCGAAACGGTCTCCTTCCATATTGTAAAGCCTTGCAACATGAAATGTAAATTCTGCTACGCCACATTTGATGACTTCCATGTTGGCCCGCAGATATCTCTGCTTGATGCCCAAACTGTCATACGTCGATTGAAGGAAGCAGGTATGCAGAAGATCACTTTTGCCGGTGGCGAACCAATGCTATACAAACACCTGGACGAAATTATCAGGTACAGCAAGAAAATTGGACTGACCACTTCCATCATCTCTAATGGATCACTAATGACTCCGGACTGGCTGCGGAAGATGAGACCATATTTGGATTGGATAGGAGTCTCCATTGACAGTTTGGATTATAGTACAAACAAAGCTATTGGCCGGACCGCTAAAGGAGATGTAGAGTATTCAGAATTACTGTATAGTATAAAAACCCTAGGATATAAGCTGAAGATCAATACAGTGGTGAACTCATACAACTGGCAGGAAGATTTTAATGAGCTTATCTACCTAGCCAAACCAGACAGATGGAAAGTGTTTCAGGCCCTACGTATCGAAGGACAGAATGATCATCAGTTCGACGAGATTAAAGTTTCTGCTTTTCAATTTTCTGATTTTCTTTGGAGACATTCTAAGCAAACATCTATGGTTCCAGAAAATAATAAGAAGATGACAGGCTCATATCTTTTAGTTGATCCACTGGGAAGGCTATTTGAGAACAGTTCTGGCAAGCATACGTATTCTTTACCGGTGCAGGATTCAAGTGTCGCAGAGTGCCTTAAACAGATCAATCTGGACAGATCAATGTTCATTAAACGTGGAGGACTGTACAAATGGTAGTAAAACAAAATACCACTCTGGAAACAACTTTAATTTTCGGTGGAGGATGCCCTACTTTCTACTCTGAAGGAGTTATAAGAATGAATTGGGACCATAAAGAAATTACCCATGTAATTGTATCTACTCAATTGTGCCCCGTTGTAGAAGGTATTATCCAAAATATAAATTGGATTTTTAAAAATAAAGGATGTGATCCAACTTTTAAAGTAATGGATTCTCTTATTGATAGCGCAAAAGTATTTTTTAAAGAGGTATGAAACACAAAGCAAAATTTTGTCTGACTAATTACCATTGCGGTAATTGCGAGACCGGTGTAGTTCAAATCCACCAACAGATGAACAAAAGAAAAGAAGTAACCACCACTGTAAGTGGCTGCTTAGACTGCGGAAAAGACTATGGTATTCGACAGGCCAGTCAATTAGAAATCTATAAAAGAGATGATATAGTCTGGGCATAAAAAAAATATTTACAAAATATTTTGTTTCCTCAGAATAAGTTGTATATTTGAATAACGGTAGTCCAGTTACGAAAATGAAAGAAGCCAGATATTGAGGGCTTGCAACCGGACACAGCGAAGGCGATTACGCCAACAATACTTAGAAACCCGACTCCTACCAAGGATCGGGATTTCTAGGTGCCGGATGTTCGGCAATTAAATCTTAGCGGATATGAAAGAAGTAAAAATATTAGTTAGGGATTTTGACCCTGAAATTGATTTGCCTATACTAGAGTTATCTGTAAAAAAGTTTGCTTTAATAGGGAGTTTCGATAATTATAATAATGCTAAAGTGCATATATCAAAAGATAATCTAACTATTGATGCATACTGTGGCCGTATGGGTATTCAGTATTGTTTCGTTTCAAATACCGGATTTCAGTATGATGAAACAAAATTGTTCAGCATAAATGAAATTATTGATTTAGAAAAAATATGTAAAAAATGTTTAAACAGTTTAAAAAAAAATAAAATAACATTCCCATCCCCGCTAAGTCGGATACTTTAGCGTGACGCTCTTAGGGGCTCACGCTTTTCTAGGTGAGAGCGATTAATTTAGATAGCGGGAGGACACCAATCAAGAGCGACACGGATGTGTAAACCTTTAAACCCTCCTGCTTCTTTTAAACTTAAGAACATGACAAGAATTATAATATTTATAGTGGCCTGCATAGCACTTCACTACTCCATAACTAATTTATACCAGGACAGCGATTTCATCGTATTGATCTGTCTACTGGTCCTGATCCTATCCCTTTACATGGTGTATTGGGTAGTAAAACCATCAATTAACAAATTAATTAAACACTTGAAGTAAAATGGAAACAGCTCCTAAAAGACTCATCATTGGCGTGATCGCCATCGTCCTAGCATTAATCACATGGTGGATTCAACCCATGACCTACGAAAACATTGATGCCGGTAATGTCGGAATCAAACCTTTACGGTTCTGATCGCGGTGTAGATAAAATTACAATCGTATCCGGTCGTGTCTGGTACAATACCTGGACAACCCGTATAGTGGAGTTCCCAACATTTGTACAGAATGTAGATTACAAACCATTTGCAATTAACACAGTAGATGCAGCAAGGTTTGAGATTGATACTAAAATGCAGTATCGTGTATTATCTGACTCAGTGCCTAAGATTTATACAACTTTCAGGTCCAACTTAGCAGACATCCAAGGTGAAGGTAGATATATTCAGACCGCAGTTTACGATGCCTTTAAAGCAATTGTACCAAAATACACCTCAGACAGTTTAATGGCCAAGAGAGCACAGTTTGAAACTGAAGTAGAGATTGTATTGAAAGAAAGACTGGGATCACGTGGTATCGTCTTAGAACAACTTACCTCGAACATTACCCCCCCCCTACATCTATGGCGCAGGCAATTGAGGCGAAGAATAGTTCGATCCAAGCAAAACTGGCAGCAGAAAATCAGGCTAAACAAGCTATAGCTGAGGCCAGTGTAATTAAAGCAAAAGCAGAAGGTGATGCAGCAGCGACATTAGTTCGTGCCAGAGCCGAGTCCGAAGCCAACCGATTGAAGCAGGCAACTCTTACACCGTTACTGGTAGAGATGGCCCGAATACAGAAATGGGATGGTGCATATCCCACAACAATAGCCGGAGGTGGTGCCGGATTCATGATGAACATGAAGTAACCTAATTTTCCGTCAGATCAGCCCCAACACCGTAAATGGTTTGGGGTTCTGGCAGTAAAAAGCAATTATGAAAACAGTTATAGTAGTAATCGCCCTTTACGTTCTGCTCGTCGTATCAGCCGTAATTTGGGCCAAACAGAGAGACCACCAAAGGTCCGTTACAGTTGATGAGTTCGTAAACCATTCTGAGATAAAATAATGGGACAGATCATTTATTTAGTAGTTGAAAATATACAAAACTCCGATTATGACTATTGGAGTTATGATGTAGTTACTGAAAACAAAAGTTATCATTTAACAGAAGAAGGAGCTAAAGCCAAGATCGCTGAATTAATAGCAGCCCAAGTTAGTTTAGTTAAAGACTGGACAGGAGATACCCCAGAAGAATTGGAGCGTAATAAAGAATTATTATCTAAGTATGAGAATAATCTTGTAACAATTGTAGTAGGGTCTGGAATGAATACTGTACGAAGTGATTATCCTTGGTTTTTTATTGATCCCATAGAATTAGAAAACTAATATGAAACAATACATAGACTTACTAAAAGCTATCGAAGCCCAGGGCACCGATAAGCCTGCTGCCCGAGCAAATATGCCAGGCTCCCGATCACTATTCGGATACCAGTTCAGACATAATCTAGCTGATGGATTCCCATTACTTACCACTAAAAAGATGTACTGGAAAGGTATCGTAGCTGAATTGCTATGGTTCTTAAGAGGTGATACCAACATCAAATTTCTGGTGGATAATGGAGTCAACATCTGGAATGGTGATGCTTACAATTTTTATCTTAAAAAATGTAAAGAAGTAGGAGTTACAGAACCATTGGAAATGGAGGGAGAATTTGGTTTTATAGCCCACATCAAAGCTTCCCAGTTACAACCTGGTACAAAAGTTTTAGCTCAGTCAGGATACCAATATGGTGATTGCGGATATCAATACGGTAAAGTGTGGACAAACTGGCAAGGAGAACCTTTTTTAGCAGGCAATACTTCTGGTGGAGATAACCATATTTACATTGATCAACCTTCCATCAATCAGATCACCAGAGTCATCCGGTCGTTACGCGAAACCCCAGAATCACGCAGACATATCGTTACCGCAGTTGATCCGGCTCACGACACAGACTTAGCCCTATATTGGTGCCATAGTATGTTTCAATTCAACTGTAGACCTCTTACACTTAATGAGAGGTACGAACTGTCCAACACAGGCTATATCCTGTTTGAGGATGAAAGTGATGAACTGGAATATAAGCAGATGCCGAATATTTATGGTCCTGAAACTTTAACAGAAAGGATGGATTACTTTAATGTACCAAAATACTATTTGGATTGTCAGCTTTACCAGAGATCAGCCGATAGTATTTTAGGTGTGCCCTTTAATATTGCAAGTTATGCGCTACTTACCCATTTCATAGCTAAGATCGTTAACATGGTGCCAGGAGAGTTTATTCATAGTTTCGGAGATGCCCACGTATATGACAACCATAAAGAAGCAATGGCAGAACAACTGAGCCGTACACCAACTGAGCTGCCAAAGTTAAATATAAATAGCCTGCCGTTCGATTACCTGGAAGCAGGAGAAGATTGGGATAATTTCTTGTATGGTCTTAAAATAGAGGATTTTGAATTAATTGGATATAATCCTCAGCCTGCTATAAAAGCAGAACTTTCAACAGGATAAAAAATATTTACAAAATATTTGCACAGGTCAGGATTTATTCTGACCTTTGTTGTATAACAAAAAAAGCTATGAACGAATTACAACAAAAACAGTTAGCCTTCTTGGAAGAAACGGTTAACCATTACAATTCTAATAACAGATGCTCTGAAGACGAATATGGTGTTAGTTGTAGATATTCCCCTATTACCCTCGGACTTGAAGGTAAATCAGAAGGGTGTGCTATTGGTAGAAAACTTACTCCCGAACTGGCTAGAACTATTGATTTAAAATATGGAAGTGGTGGGGTAAAAACCGTAGTATCAGACTTACCACAAGAACTTATAGAATTAGAAATAGGTTTTTTACAAGACATTCAAGGATTGCACGATGCAGCTTCTAATTGGATAGAAACTGGTTTATCTCAAAGAGGACAAATTGAAGTTAATAAAATTAAAGAAAGCTATGGATTTATCGAAACTCCCACTACACATACAGAAGAAAAAAGGAAGTAAGGTCTGGTGGATAAACACTAAGACCGGAAAATATATTCATAAAGAAAATTTATATAAGTATCTCGATTGAGATACTTTTTTTTATTTGTCAACTTTTTACTATGTTTGTGTATGATAAAAGATTTAGCAAATATAAAATTTGGAAAACTACAACCATTAACATATTACAGGAAAAATAATAGAACTTATTGGACTAGTAAATGTGAATGTGGAAATATTAAAGACATATTGAGTTCTAATTTAATAAGGGGTCTATCTAAAAGTTGTGGTTGTACCACTAATAAATCTTTAGAGCGACACCATTTACATGGTACTAAAATATACCAGTCTTGGAGAAGTATGAAGTCCAGATGCCACGCAAAACCTACAGAGAATCAATACGCAAACTACACTGAAAGAGGCATAATGTACTGTGATAAATGGCGAAAATTCGAAGGTTTTTATTCTGATATGAGTGTAGACTACATAGAAGGCTACACAATAGAAAGAAAAAATGTCAACAAAGGATATGATCGAGATAACTGTATTTGGATTCCTAAAAGTGAACAAAATAAAAACAAAGTATCTACACCTAGATTCAATACCGTTTGGGGGTATATTACAATATCGGAAGCTGTTAAATTTTCAGGTCTGTCTCATGCAACAATAATTGGTAGACGAATTAGAGGTTGGAACGATGAAAAGATATTTAGTATAAATAAACCCTTATCAAAAGGACAACAAAAGAAAGCACATACCTAAAGTACGTGCTTTTTTAATGCAGTGATTAATTGATTTTGTGTAATGGTTTTTCCTTCTATTCGAGGCGCAACTACAAGTTCTTCTAAAGTGCCTTTAGCTATAAAAATCATATTAATGACAGATTTCTTCTGACCTTGTCGATCCAATCTACCAACCGCCTGTAGATACAACTCTAAAGACCATGGAAGCCCCATCCAAAACATATGGTGCCCACCTTCAGCTAAATTCAATCCATGACCAATACTAGCCGGATGTGCAATAAGACATTTTATCTCGCCTCTATTCCACATATCAATCTCTTTCTCTGACTTAGGTATAATTCCTTCAGGAATGATCTTTTTAAGCCGTTCTAAGTCAGATTTGAATTGATAGAATATAATTACAGGCTCACCATTTAAAGCCTCGTATGCCTCAGCTATTGCATTCAATTTAGTATTATCTACAATGTGATAATTTTTTTCGCTGTCGTAGCAAGCTCCGTTCGAAAACTGCAATAGTTTAGAATACAAAGCAGCAGCTGACAAAGGTGTAATTTCCTCTCCACTTAAAAGTTCTAAAGTTTCTTCCTTTTTAAACTTTTCGTAGGCTTCGTGGTTTTCTAAATCAACTAATCTCACAATATCCATTCTCGGAGGAAGATCAAGATAATCTTCAGCAGTCATCGAAATACAGATATCGCTGATCTTGTTATGGATGGTCTCTGCAACTCCTTCGCGGATCACGTAACCAAAACCGTTATAGTTGGCAATGAAATAGTTATTACGGTAGCCAGTTAGAGTTTTACCTAGTCGCTCTCCTTTATCCAGGAGAAACATCTGTGGCCAGAGATCGAGTAATGAGTTAGGAGCAGGTGTACCAGTCAGACCGATTGTTCTTCTCACATAGGGTAGAATTTTCTTCAGGGCCTTGAACCGCATTGAATTTCTATTCTTAAAAGAGGATAACTCATCAAGGATTAAGGCATCAAAAGGCCATTTCTTTTTATTCATCCAGAGCCATTCTACAAGCCAGTTTATATTATCTCTACTAATAACATATACGTCTGCCGGAGTCCTTAAGGCAATCAGTCGTTCTTTCTCAGTTCCAATGATCCTTGATATTTTAAGTATTTTGGTGTGATCCCATTTTTCAAGCTCTGCTTTCCAGGTCTGTTCTGCCACAAGTTTAGGAGCCACAATTAGTGGTCTCATAATTTCTGTACTCATTATCAGATATTCCAAAGCAGTAGCCGTAATAGAAGTTTTACCCAATCCAAGACCTAGAAATAAAGCCGAATAGGGATGTTCTAAAATATGGTCGATGGCAGTTTTTTGGTAGTTATGTGGATTATATTTCATTCGATGTTAGATAAGTTCTAAGCATAATAAAAATTCGTTAAGTTGTTCTTCAGTGCCGATGGTATAAACTTTTATACCAAGCTTGCGAAGAATTTTATGGATTAAACGTTGTTGCGGAGAAAGACCATTCTTACCCCATTTAGTTTCAACAAAATAGATACGGCCTAAAGGCATAAAAATGATCCGATCAGGAACACCTTTAGTTTGGGGGGAAACCCATTTATAGCATTTCCCTCTCAAGGCTTCAATTTTACGCTTTAGTTTCGCCTCTAATTTTGCTTCCATGATGAGAAAATATGTGCAATTACATCTATGGTCCAACCATTCCCAAGCATCTTATATCTTTGGCAGTTTGAAACTGAATCGGTATAATTATCTGGAACTGTTTGAAGTCTCTCACATTCTAAAGGAGTAACTTTTCTGGGTAGATTTGTTTTTTTATCAAATACCATTTGACCTTGATTTTTAGTAAAATATTCACGTTTTGTAGTTCTACCGATTGAAGATATTATACATCTACTTTTATCTCTATCAACATAAAAATCATCTGATATTATATCTTTTAATAAAATATTTCTGTCTTTAGGAATTTCTAAAGGAGCTATGTTAGTCCAATATATTCTTTTCCTGGTTTGAGCTGATACTAAAGCTGAATTAATTGCGATAGGTTCTACCCCAAGATATCCTGAAATAATATCCTGAGATTCCTTTTTCATCTTTACATTTTCTAATAAAAATTTAATCTCTGGATTAGTCTTTCTCAGTGTTTCTAAAAGCCTTACATACTCAAAAAACAGCTTACTTCTTGGGTCCTCAAAGTTCAATTGTTTACCCGCAAAGGAGAAGCCCTGACAAGGACTCCCCCCTATAAGAAGATCAATCTTAGGAAGTATCGCTTCAACCACAAAATCATCCAAATCTACAACTGATCCCAGTTGAACTGTATTTGGGTAGTTGGATAGGGCTACTTTAATTGCATACTTATCTATTTCACTGGCGTAATATTCATTTACTTTAATGCCTGATCTTTCTAATGCGATCTGCCCACAGGACATCCCATCAAAAAGACTTAAGACATTTATTCCGTTTTTCATACTTTAGCTTTTTTACTTTCATTGACAATTGATTCGACTTTTACATAGGCACGTTGTCTACCATACGGACCAAAGTTTCTAACCGATGTAGATTTAACCCAACCAGGTATCTGAGCAAGCATCTGGTGTATGTATTTAGTATTTACACTAGTCATCTTACTAAAATCCTGTTCGAATAGCTCTGACCAGATTTCAGCTACGCAAACAGATACTCTTTCCTGAGTTCCAAAAGACATAATATCTTCTGTACTTCTAAGATATTGCCTGCGGAAAACTATACCCGATTTATTCCAATCTTCCGGAAGTGGTGTTTCAAGGAAACGTTCAACTATACCAACACGTTCTTCAGCTTCAGTATGGGCAGTCTGCATAGCAGTAGCCATAGCTTCCAATTCTTTGGATAGATACAATGGTTCGCCTTCATCAAATAAAACTTTAGCTTCAGCCCAGATTTGATCCACTGGCATTTCATCCCAGGATTTTGTTTTTCCCTCAATAAATCCATAAACGGTAACTGGCCAGAACCTACGGTTTCCCGTATAATCTTTTAGAAAAGAACTTTCATTGGTTGTGCCTACCAAAATACACTGTCGGGCAAAGTTCTCTGTTCTTCTACCATAAGCTACTCTGAATTTATCAAAACGTTTAGAAACAAATTGCTTGATCTGTTCTACTTCAGACTTCTTAAATCCTGCTAATTCAGCAATCTCTATGATCCAGTTGCCTTGTAATTGTTCGAACGACTCTTTACCTTGAACAGTGGTAAAACTGTCTGAAAACCATTCTTTACCCAGATTATTGAAGAAAGTACTTTTGCGGATACCCTGAGCACCTACAAGAGTAAGCACTGTGTCGTATTTTATCCCAGGAACATAGATTCTTGCTACCGCAGCAACTAAAGTTTTTAAGGTTACAGCTCTGACATAAGGGGTATCTTCAGCATTGAAATAATCAATCAATAAAGTTTCAAGTCTCTTTTTACCATCCCAAACTTGCGAACCCACATAATCCTGAATCGGGTGATAGCTATTTTTCATAGCTGCAATATTGATGGCATCGAAAGTTTTACCAGTATTGAAAATACCGTAAACACGTTCCACATAATGGCGCATTCCGGCATCATCAGAATCTACAAATGGTCTGGCCTTCACAAAATAATCATCCCATGGCAGTTCGCCAACTATATAGATATTTCCTTCAAAACTATTGTACTTGATCTTACCTTTTATTAGTGGGTCATTGTTGATGACAAGCACAATGTTGTTAATGGTAGAATCATAAACCCCATTTTTATTAAGGTTCATTTTCTTTTTCCAGGCATTATCATCAACTTCTTCAGCATTTTCTTCTTCTACATAATCGTCGAAAGCATCAAAAGCCTGAAGTTTAATTTCCTGTTTAACAGCATCAAGTTCACTCACCCAAGCCTGCATTTCTTTGAAACTTTCAAGCTTGTTTATTGCTGCATCGCTATCCTTATCAAGATGCCCATATTTATGTATACGTACAAGATCAAAAGCATTGACCAGTTTACCGTGAATAGGATCACTGTTGTGGAAGGAATAAAAGAAAGTTCCATGCTCATATACGCGAACACCGGCAGAAGTAGACCCACGTGTGTAGGTCATATATTCTTCCTTATCGGTATATTCATAAAGTAGTTGATCATTATCTTTCAGAAATTCTTCTGCTGCCTCTACAGCATTATAAGCTCTACAGAAAGCACCAACTAATCCTGGCTTTTCAGTAGGATCACCCTGCTTTTTAAGATCACTACGGACCGTAATATCTTCATTGGAAGTCATTGGCCATGCAGACATATCTTTCCAGTCAACATACGTGGCCAGAATATCATCAGCACATAATATTTCATTACTGTCCTGATGTCTGAAAAGATATTCTCCATCTGAGCTAACAGAAGGCCAATACATCAAACGCTGTGGTTGAAAAGTAGTACTATCGAAATAGGCCATACCTATGTCATCTGCGATTTTACGACCAATAGCTTCATATTCCTCTCTGCTAACTGGGCGATCCAAAGGAATAATTAATCTTAATCGCGGTGCATCTGGGCAGTGTTTGTGTGTAGTATAAGTTGCTGCTTTACATCCGTAAATAAAAGTAAAATCTTCCCAAGCATCAGTAGTACCAAAATCACTGTCTAAAGTGATCAACTGGCGATGAGTAACGTTTGTAACCGGAGTTCTTTTACCTCCGGCAAGATACCCTCCTACAAAACCACCAACGTCTTTTTTCTCAGCTTGAAAAACTTTTGAAGCATTGATGTATGTTGAGTATGTTTCTCCCGTAGGAACAGGTGTTTCTAGCTTTTTTAAAAACTCATCCCAGGACATTTTTTTATTTTTCCAAGTCTTAGTCCTACGACTTGCTGCTACTGCAATATCAAAAATCATATAGCTTTTTTATTAAGTGAATTTCTTTTGTTTTTATTTTGCTCCGATTTTGGTATCCAACAACAGTTCTCAGGTTCATAATTACCATTAACGTCAATACGCTCTATAGTTAAACCCTCAACATGAGAAGGACCCATATCTTTATTAAATTCTTTAAACTCTAGCCAGGGAGTATGTACGGTTATGCCTCTACCACCATAGTGTTTAAATACTTGTGAATTAGGATTATTACACCTTTGTATCATGGAATGCCAACTATTGTAAATACCAGAACCCCACAGGCCATGTTTAGTAATAACTTTTGTGTTAATACACCCACAACTTGTAGTATGTTGTCTTTTTAAATTACTACCGAAAACAATCGTTTCTTTGCCACAATCACATTTACATAACCATTTAATGTGGCCGTTTGGACTGCGTGAATCAATAGATATAGCAGTAAGCATTCCTATCTTTATACTTGGTTCAATCTTTATTTTCATAGTTTATTTATTATAACAATAACTTTCCCCACCTTCGGCAGCCAGAGGTAGGCCTTCCATCCATGGTTGAGGTTTAACCATGAGTCTGTTCACTTCTGCCAAAGATGTAACATTATTTGGCATTTCTGCTATAACTTCATCATGAACGTGAGAGCAAATTAAAATACCTACTTTATCGAGGTTAAGCATGGCATTAGCAAGGCAATCTCGGGCTATAGCTTGACAAATATTCTCGACAAGTTTTCCCCCGTATGTGCTTGATTTCTCCCATTTTCGTGTAAATTGACTGATTGCCCAGAAAGTGATTCTTTCTGCTTCTTTAAGCTTTGTACCGATTTGTACCGTGATTTCATCGCCTTCTTCATCGATAATTGTATCGTAAATTGGCACCTTTCGCATATAGGTTTGAACCTCAGCTTTAGGAAACATTAGTGACCGACCGGATGGTAAAGTTAACAAAAGAGTACCGTTTTTCATACTAAAACTTATACCCTTCTCTCCAACTTTCACAAGACCCCCGAACTTAATTGCCTTTTTAGCAGCAGCTTCGCAGGCTCTCCAAAAAGCTACAATGTTTGGATTTGCTTCTCTCCAATCCTTTACAAGCTGTGGTTGCTCTTTTTTCTTAAGGCCCATCTTCTCAGCTCCCATTCTTTCCAAAGCATCCGGCCCACCGCCATAGCCCAGAAGTAAAGCACCAATTTTGCCTTTTTGTCTTTCCTGCTTTGTAACATCTTCAATTGGTTTGTGCATCATCTTAGATGCTGTGGCTTCATATATTTTACCGTGAGTTCTAAATACTTCAAGTACCCATTCCTCACCTGCAATCCAGGCCAAAACCCTTGCTTCAATAGCTGAGAAATCTGAGATGATTAAACGTTTAAGCTTGTCACTAATAAAAGCAGTCCTTATTAACTGAGAAAGGATATTGGATAAACTACCAAATACCCACTCAATATTTTCAATGTCCTTTTCTTTTACAAGCTGCCGAGCAAGCATTAATTCTTCCAGAGAAAGTAAAATACGTGGTAAGTTTTGAACCTGTACTAATCTGCCGGCCCATCGCCACGTTCGTCCGGCACCACAGAACTGAAACAGTCCTCTCACACGATCCCCGACACCCGCAGCTTTGATCATGGCAACATACTTCTTTATGGAAGTTTTGCTCATTTCCTGCCGGATTTCAAGCACCCTTTTAACGGCATCTACATCATCTAAAACGTAATCCATTTCTCCGGCATTTACCTTTTCAAGTAAATCGTCGATGGTGCCTTTAGATAGACTGGTAGTTCCTTCAGATTCATCCTCACTATCAAAACTTGATGCTTTAGAAACTGGCGCAGTAGATTTTGTCTTGGGTAGAATTAAGCCTTGATTTTCTAACCAGACTTTTAACTGGGCAACGCTATTTGGATTACTTAATCCGGTTAAACGTTTGGCCTCTAAAGTCAATCGCTCTCTGAAAATAGCATCCAATTCGATGGCACAATTGGCAAGATCAATATCTACTTTCCAACCTCTTTTATTTATACGCTGATCTAGGCACCAGAGTTTGTGCTCGATCTCCGGAAGTTCTACCCAGTGTAAAGCATCACAAATGGCCTGCTCTGTGGCAACATCCTGTTTACAATATTCAATAAACTTAGCCCATTTTTCAGGAGCATGATGTGGAAGGTTTCTGGTTCTCCCCCCGTTAGCTTTAGTAGGTTTACACGGAATACAGAAATATCTGATCAGTGCTTTACCTTCGCTATCCTTTTTATCTGCGGTGCCCAGGGCTTTACTAGATTCATCCAGAGACATTGGATATCCTGCAATAGCAGATAATACTGCACTGCAACGCCATTGCTCAGGAACAAGCTCTAAACCTAATGCCTGGGAAATATTACCCAACTCAAAGGAAGCATTATGGGCTGTCTTTCTAAATTCATAAGAAAGCATGGCATCTATTACATATTGAGGTATTTTCTCCCCAGAAAGTAAGTCGATACATTTTGGAGGTTCTTTATCAATAGAATATCCAAATAATATAATTTCTGATTTCTCTGCGTATTTATATGATCCCGCAGATTTTATATCCACCTCGCAAAAGGTTTCAATATCTATAGACATTTCTCTCATATTAGACCACTCATATCATCATCAAATTCCAGTATTTCTACTTTCATAGGATGTTTGGATGTAATTTCTCTTAATTTCTTTCTGTACTCCTGCGATTTATAAGCAGGGTCTTTTGGGTCCTCAGTGGGCCTGAGCCATGTGGGTGGGTAAAAAGGACTGGGTTTATCCAAGTTCCTTATTAAAGGTAAAAGATGATCCTGGTGTTGCTCTCGTAAGTCTTGCAGGAATAATAGTGTGGTGTTGGGCTGCTCAAACTCCATAGTCTGATCCTTAAAGCCCGAAACTTTTATTCTAATCATTGCATATAAGTGTTTGCACAAAACTAGTAATTATAAGGCAAAATAAAAAACTTTAAAAAATATTTTGTTTTAATAAATTATGCTTTATATTTGTGGCAGATAAAAATAACAGAACATGAGCAAACGAATTAACAGATCAAAATATAACTTCTCTCAATTACAGATGGGAGATAGTTTTATGGTTGATGCTTTGGACTTATATAGCATGAAGAACTCTTTGCGTTTTTATAATAAGCAGCACAACCAGAAGATAACTATTGCCACAGAAGATTTAGGTGAGGGTGTTTTAAAAGCAACAAGAGTTGCTGCTAAAATTAAGTAGAAAATTATCACCGTACTAAAGCTAAAATAAATGGAATTTGATTTTACCAAAAGGCTAACTAAAAAGCGAAAACAAGAGTTTGCCGATTTAATGATAGGTTTATCTAAACTTATCGGATTCAAAGTATCTTCTAGGGGATGGGCATATATTATGGAGCAGAAAGGCTACATTAATAAAGACCAGTTTGATAGAGTTGCAGATGCAATCAACGATTGTAGAAAGCAAGGTTTCTTGCCGGTAGATTTTGTTGCTGAAGAAAAAGCCCGAGAATTTTCTGGGGTAGAGACTCCCGACGATAGAACTTTAGAATCTATCCTTAGATGGATGGTATCTGATGTCTTAACTGGACATAAATATTATATGCCAGATTGGTGGAACGGTGAACAATACTACATTCAAATGGTTGTAGAGAAAGTCGATTTAGTTTCTTTGTTTGAACCTATTTGCAGAGAGTATCACATACCAGTTGCCAATTCAAAAGGTTGGTCATCTATTTCTCAAAGAGCAGAATATGCTAGGAGATTTAGAGAAGCTGAAGATTTGGGATTACAATGTGTTTTACTTTATTGCGGAGATCACGATCCAGATGGATTAAGAATATCTGAAACACTTCGAAGTAATTTAGAAGATGTTAAAGACGTTGTATTCGAAGATGGTAAAAGAGGGTATGATCCCCAGGACCTTATTATTGATAGATTTGGATTGAACTATAATTTTATACTTGAAAATGGTTTCACCTGGATTGATAATTTAATTACAGGCTCGGGTAAAAATCTAGCCAGTCCTTCCCATCCAAATAACGGTATGCCTTATGTACAGGAATATTTAAAAGATGTTGGAGTAAGGAAGTGCGAGGCCAATGTGGTTGTAACCTTACCTGCGGTAGCTAAAAAGCTCTGTACTGAAGCCATTGAAAAATATGTTGGTGATGGTGCTCTCGAGCGTTTCAGAATTAAAACTACTGAGATTCAGGAGCAATACGAAGAACTACTTGAACAGTATGAAATTAAAGAACCTATCCAACGTATTCTTGATGAGATAGACGAAGAATAAACAAGTCCTGCGAGTGGGAATCCGCGAAGTGCAGGCAAGAAATAAAACACACATTAAAGCCTGAGAAAGTGTTAATTGTAGTATCTGAATGTGTCGTCAGCCGGAGTGTTCTGGATGAGCTACAGCCACCTGTTTACGTAACGCGACGCGATAAGTAAACAAGCCCCTGAATGTGTGTTTTTAATATTGCGAGGTACATCAGTTGGCTAGATGGTCCGGCTCATATCCGGAATGGCGAGAGTTCGAGTCTCTCCCTCGCAACGAACAAGTGCATTGACATTTTAGTGAAGTTAGTTCGGACGAGGGTTCGACTCCCTCCACCTCCACCAATGTTAAGGGTAGTTACTTAACGCTAAAGAAAAGGATTGATTGATGATCGCCTTTTCTAAACCTAATGGGGGTGCCTGGTTTTGACGTATTAATAAGTAGGTAAAGTAGAGTGTTTGTTTAAATTCAACTGGCAAAGTTGTAAAAATGTTCAGTCCATCGCTAAGAGCGGTAGCCTAAACAGTCCGCAGGGAACTAAATCCCTGCACTTGTATCCTTAGCTCAGTTGGTAGAGCAGCGCACTCATACTGCGTAGGTCGTCTGTTCGAGTCAGGCAGGGTACACAATTAATAAAACAGTTAAACAGTAAAATCGAAAAACAGATGCAAAAAGTAAAATTTGAGGCCCCGACCGGAGCCGAACTAAGACAGCAAATGTTAGACTTCTTAGGCCTTGATGGTACAAATACCATTAGACAGGAAGGTCTGGCAGTAACACACAGCCGTATTGTGGAACTTGCTAAATCAGCAGTAAATGACCCACTTCCTACACCAACTCCTGAGCCTGAAACGCCAACACAGGAAGCTGTGCCAGAGACTACTACAACAACTCGCAAACGTAGGAGTAAAGCTGAAATTGAAGCAGACAAAGCACCAGAAACCCCAGTAGAAAAAACTGAAGAAGAATTAAATGCAGAGGCAACTGGTTCTGAATCAACAGAGGATACTCCTGCCGACGATACTGGTATGACCGAAACTCTAGCACAAGACAATGCTGAAGCCAACAAAGAAACTAAACCGGCTGAATCTGAGATCACTCGTCCTTTCTTAACTGAGATCGTTTTGGCTAAAGGTAGAGAAGGTAAAAAACCTTTAATGTTAGCCATCTTTGCTGACTTCGTTCAAGCTGATGGAACCACAAAGGTTTCCGGACTTCCGAACCTTGATCCAAAAGATTACGAAGCTTTCTACGCAAAAGTTAAGGATTTGTAGCAGATGTCAGGCCACGCAAAACTCTCGCCATCCTCCGCTAGTAGGTGGATGGCTTGCACTAAGTCTCCGGACTTAGAATCTAATTTTCCTAATACTACCAGTAGTTTTGCTGAAGAAGGCACGTTGGCTCATGCAATTTGTGAGGATATGCTACGTCTGGAACATAACCAGATAACTGAAAAACAGTATGAGAAGCAAATGAAATCTCATAGGAAAAGCCAATATTATAACGAAGAAATGTTACAGTATTGCCAGGACTATGTTGATTTTGTAAACTTGTCAGCTTGCGAACCAGGTGCTTTTATTTTCATCGAACAACGTCTTGATATGACTAATTATGTTCCTGAAGGTTTTGGTACTGGGGATGCTTTAGTGATCTGGCCATGGATGAAAAAACTTAAGTTCTTTGATTTAAAATATGGAAAAGGAGTTAAAGTCTCAGCATTAAATAACACACAACTTAAGTTGTATGCACTTGGAGCCTTAAACGATTACGGACACATATTCGAGATTGAAGAAATTGAAGTTAATATCTTCCAACCACGTTTAGATGGATCATCTACCTGGAACATTTCAGTAGCGGACCTGTTAGAATGGGCTGAAGCAGAACTTAAACCTAGGGCACTTTTAGCTTGGAATGGAGAAGGAGAGTATAAAGCAGGAGAGCACTGTAGATTCTGTAAAGCAAAAGCACAGTGCCGAGCTTTAGCAGAATACAATCTAAGTCTTGCGGAGATGGCTTTTAAAGACCCCGATCTGTTAGAAATGGATGAGATTGCTGATGTACTTTCCAAAGAAGATTTATTTAAGAATTGGATCGAAGCAGTAAAAGGTTATGCTTATGCGCAGGCTGTAGAGGGTGAGAAAATTCCAGGATACAAGTTGGTCCACGGAAAATCTACTAGGGTCTACAGTGATCCTTTGAAAGTGGAAGAAGTGTTAAAGAAAAACGGTCATACCGATATCTACACCAAACCTGCTCTAGTTGGAATCACTGAGCTATCCAAACGTATTGGTAAAGTTAATTTTGCTAACGTAGTAGAACCTTTACTAATTAAGCCAGATGGCAAAGCAACACTGGTAGTAGAGTCCGATAAGAGACCGGAGATGTTAACGGCTCACGCAGCAGCTAATGCTTTTGACGATGAGTTTATTGATGACGATGCAAGCGATTTAGTATAATGGAGATTTGGAAAGACATATCTGGTTTCGAAGGATTATATCAAATAAGTAATTTTGGTAATGTAAAATCATTTGATAGAAAGTACCCCAATAAATTAACAGGAGGTTTTTCAGTTAGAAAAGGTCAAATGTTAAAAACTTGGGTATCTAAAGGATATGTAAGAGTGGGTTTGTGTCTTAATGGAAAACATAGATTTTATGCGGTTCATCGCTTAGTAGCTATAGCTTTCTTAGTCGCTATACCTGGTAAAAATATAGTTAATCATATTGATGCAAACCCTTTAAATAACCACTATACTAATCTTGAATGGTGTACTCAAAAAGAAAACATCCATCACCAATTAAACATTACAAAAATAATACCTAATAGGTCAAAATTAATTTTAGATAAAGACACAGGTTTTATTTTTGATAGTGCAAAAGAAGCCCATAACTCCAATAACATTTCAGTAAAAGAAGGTGCTTTTAGACTTAGATTATTTAATCCAAAATACAGATTTTGTTACATATGAAAAAGTATTTGGTATTTGATTGCGAAACAAACGGTCTACCTGTTACCTTTCTCACAAGAATGAGCGACACAAGTAACTGGCCACGTATTACTCAGTTGGCCTGGGAACTTTGTTGGGAAGATGGAACTACCATTCAACAGATGTGTGAGATTATACAGCCAGACAATTGGGTGGTACCAAAAACAGAGTTCTTTATCAAGCAAGGAATATCAACAGAATTATGTTTAGATGAAGGTGTCCCAATGAGCAGTATGCTCCCATATTTTATAGAGGACTTACATCAGGCTGATCTATTGATTGCCCACAATATGAGTTTTGATTTACCGGTTATTAATTGCGAAATGTTTCGTTATAAAATATACCCAGAAAAGAAAACTCCTAAGTTCTGCACTAAACTTGCAACAACACCCGTATGTAAACTGGCCAGTTTTCATCTCGGGAAATATAAGTGGCCATCATTAGAGGAAGCTTATCAATACTTCTTTGGTAAAATGCCTGAAGGGGCACACAGAGCAGATTTTGATGTTTGGGCTTGCAAAATGGTAACATTAGAATTGAAAAAATTAAATTTAGTAAACCCGCAGGGTAACACGTAAAATGGTTATCTTAGCTAATTAAAACAGTTAAACAGTAAAACAGTAAAATCATGAAAAGTACAACAATCACAACAGGAAAAGTAAGATTAAGCTATTTCAATGGCTTCGTACCGAAAGCAGCACCAGGTGCAACAACAGAGCAGTATGGTACTTCCATCTTGATCCCTAAATCGGATGAGAAAACAGTTAACCTGATTAAGGAAGCTATCAATGATGCGAAGATCGCAGGTCTGGCCAAACTTGGTTTCACGGACATTAAAAAAGTTCCGGTTACTATGAAACAACCATTGCGTGATGGTGATTTAGAGAAACCTGGGGACCCATTGTATGAAGGTATGTATTTCCTTAATGCCAACAACAAAAAGAAACCTGGTATTGTAGACCGTAACAGACAGGCTATTCTCGATCCAGATGCAATTTGGTCAGGATGTTATGCACGTGTTAACCTTACATTCTATGCTTTCGCTGTAGAAGGTAACAAAGGTGTCGCTGCTGCACTTAACCACATTCAGTTAATTGCTGAAGGTGAGGCATTGGATGGAAGAATCTCAGCAGATGAAGCATTCGGTGATGATGAGGATTTTGACGATATGGATGGAATGGTGTAACCCTTCTCCCGAGTAAGTTACACTTCTCCAAAAGCTCCCTAGAAATAGGGGGCTTTTTTATTATAAAAAATATTTACAAAATATTTTGTTTTATCAAAAGTAACCGTATCTTTGAAATACAAAACAACGAAACAATGAAAAAGATAATTTTACATAAGGAAGAAGAAAAGATAGTCCTTATCCACACATTAATGGGTGTGGAAATCGTAGCTTATCGCTGCCCAAATTCTACATCTGTTTGCGTTCTAACGAAATTACTAGAATGTAAATGGGGCTTTATTAATCTATCTGGGTCCAACTCCAAGCCAACTTTTGTTGGAAATAACTTCGATAGTGCTGTCAGATTAGCCTGCGCTTGTAGGGATGTTAAAGTTTTTTCTAGCCAGGATGATTTAATTTCATCTGTTTATAACAAAAAGTTCTAATGGTAGAAGAAACACTTAAAAAGCTTGAAACCATCAAAGCTAAGAAACTGAAAGTGGAAGTATCCAAAGCGAATTATCTTCCTCTATCCGATGCCTTAAGAAAGGCTAATTACGTGTTCGACGTAAAAATGTCATCATCTAAAATAAATTTTATCATAATAACAAATTGGAAAAAGTAATGAAAACAGAAGCACAAACATTTTTAGCCGAAAACGGCCTGGCTATCGCAGCCGACATCAATTTCGCAGTAAGAGTTGCCCATGGTCTTGCAAAAGATGCAGGATGGCACGACAAACCACGTGAGATAGGAACTATGCTTTGCCTAATCCACTCTGAAATCTCAGAAGCTATGGAAGGTAGCCGTAAAGATTTAATGGATGACAAACTACCTGAGCGTAAAATGTTCGAAGTAGAACTGGCAGATGCAGTGATCCGTATTTTTGATCTGGCCGGCAGAGAAGGTCTTGATCTTGGTAATGCTATTTATGAGAAGCTACTCTACAATCAGATCAGACCAGATCATAAGAAAGAAGCTAGGGAAGCTGAAGGTGGTAAACAATTCTAACCATGAAGCTGAACTTCAACATAATCCACATGAGAGCTGTAAAACCTGCAATGGGTGCTTTCGGTGCGGAGCTTATAGCTACTATGATCATCAATAATCACGATCACGTGAAACACTGCTATGGTCTCACTGTTGAAATTCCGGAAGGGTACGTAGGTATCCTTCTTCCTTCACCTAATATTGTGGATAAAATAGAAAAAGTAGCAAATCTTGGGGTTTACACCTCAGCAGATAATCGCAAAGAATTATCTGCTATCTTTACTTTACCAGATGATATGGTTCATGATTTTTACCAGGAAGGGGAAGTATCAGCAATTCTAATTGTCGTACCATTTTTAAAATACGAAATCGCATAAAAAAAATAATATCATGAAAAATTTAAGATCAATATTCGGATTTTTGTTAGTGCTGACCATTTTGTTTTCCTGTAGACAAGAACCATCAGCAGAATTAGGTTGGAATGGAACTGAGAAAGTAGTAAAAATAACCGACCAGAATGGTCAGCAGTTTTTAATGAACTACTTGCTTTATCAATCTCTATTTAACAATGGAGGATATAACAACGTAATTCACCACTACCACTCAGCCCCCAGTAGATACACAGCATATACCTCTAAAAGCTTTAGAGCTTCAAAAGTACAGCCTACATCTACTAAAGGATTCAATACCAATTTTAGGAAGGTAGAAGCCAGACGATCAACCTTAAACAGGGCCAGATCACAATATTCAGGTTCTAAATCATCTGGATCAAGTTTCTTTAAGAAATCAAGTCCTTCGCGGAGTAGTTGGAGCAGGTCAAGTTCCAGTCGATCAAGCAGCCGTAGACGTTAATAAAAAACCCCAGAAGAAATAATCTCCTGGGGTTTTTTTTATCTTGTTACACCGTATATGACAGCACCACCGACGATGGCTCCGGCCCAGTACTTCCAATTCTTGGGCTTCTTATCTGGTTTAACATAAAAACTATTCAGCTCAGTCACTTTCACATATGGGTTCGAATGCTTGGCTATAAGACGATAATCTGGTCCAAGTGAATACTTCACCTTATCCCATGCTACAAGTCCCATAGAAGTGCTATCTGGCTTTGATACGATGTCAGCTTGATAGAACTCATTTACAATAGTTGCTTTGCGTATTCCTTCTTTCTTTTCTACCGTATCCGGAGGAAGATTCTTAACTACAGTATCGATTCTGTACTCTGTATTTGTAATAATACCTACTGTAGCCTTTTTACTTTTCTTCAGATCATAAAGTTCTTTATCCTTCTCAGCTAAAAAATCTGTCAACTGGCCGTTTGAGGCAACATAGGTCTGCTTGCTATATTCTAACTCACCAGTCTTTTTATTTAATTCTACTTTCAAAGTATCTTGGGCAGCTTTCTCCAAACTGATCTGATCTTTTAATTTATCTTCCTGGCTTCTATGGCAACCCTCCCGAGTGGCCAGTATAAATATTAACAGGATGATCACCCCGAGTAATATATTAGTTTTTGATATTTTCATCTTTTATGGGTGTTACGGGTTCTGTAATTATTGTTGTGCTTTCTGGCGTGATCTCCGTGGTAGTCTTTTGATCGACGATAGGTGTTTTATGAGAAGCACCAAAGTACACCCCAAATATACCTCCTAGTATCGTTCCTCCAATCAGTCCAATGATCAGCGTTAATATCTCTTTTTCCTGTCCCCAGTTGCGTAGGATGTAATAAATAAAGAAAGCGGTACATACACTCCAAAAATAAGAAAGGATAGCCCTTGGAGTAAGATTCTCTGGTGTTAACATACTTTGTAAGGTTTAAGTCTACTTAACCAACTATTAAGGAATTGAAGCTGATTGCCAGTCGCGATGGATCGGTAGAAAGCTTCCCTTCTTTTGTTGAAATTATCGTAAACAAGTTTCTGATTAAGAGTATTGATCGCATCAATAGTTTTCATACCAATGTTTCCATCTACAAGCAATTTTACTAGGGTTGTGTCATTAGCTGCACGTTGTAGGAACTGAGCTGCCCTTCCAGTACCGGAGTTCACACCAAAATCATATACACTGTTAGCTAACTGCTGATCAGCGAAAGCATCAAGTTTGTTAACATCCCAGAAATTTTGTTTGTAAAATGCTGATACCAGAGTATGTACTGGTTCTGTAGGAACTTTAGCTGAAGCATTGACCCATTGGGCCAGAGATAGTTTCTTATCAGATTTGGCCCAGTCTGCTTTATACTTATCGATGAACTTCCATCCAGGCCATGCTCCCCAGAAATTACGGGCTATGCCTGCATATGTTTCTCCACCTCTATCTGCCTTGTTGTTTGCGTAGCCGCCTTCGTTTCGTCCGGTTATAGCCTCTGCTGTTTCGAATTTTGCCATGATAGTTGTTTTTTAAAACAAATATATGGAAAATATTTACTAGGCGTATTTTTGCTTAAAAAACCATCTGTAACTAAGTAAGATGCCAGTCCACAGTAAAACATTTACATAGATAGAATTTTCGGGCCTCATTAACATCCGACCTTCACTAAACGGGTGGATAAGAAGTAAAATAGTTGGGCATAATCCTACGATAAGTAAAATGCACCAGTGATATATTTTGTGGTATTTTAACCACGATCTGTATTCTTTGTTACCCCTAAACCAGGCATTAATAGTGATATAATAAATCCCTTTATTTTTATACCTCGCATCGCAAACAAATCTTGTTGCCAGATAAACAAGTCCGATCATTAAACAAAGCAATACGTAGCCTGTAAATTGTTCTGCGGTCATAATTTAGTCTCTTTATCATCTGTGGGTGCAGATGGGTTAACAACAGTTTCACTAGCAAGAAACTTGCCTAGTTTGGCTCTTAACCAATCTTTTATAGTTTGTTTTCCGATATTTTCTAATTGAGCCACCATAAAAGCTGCGAATAGTGAATTTAAAAAAAGATAAATTTCAAAACCTCTTTTATAGTTAAATTCTCTCCAAAATAATATCGCTACAAAACACCACGTTATAGTACAGATTGAATGCCACATAGTAACTGGCCAGGTGAGCTTGTGTCGTTTATTCTCCATACCAAGTCTGAGCACAAAACCCAGAACAATGCAGAGAAGATACCAAAGAAGAAGTGCAGGATCAGCTATAACAAATGGCATTGCCACTGCATTTAAAACTAGAAAATCCCCTAGTGCGAGTACCGTTTTCATTACCACGTTCATCCTTTTTTAAATCCACAGTGAATCAATAATACTACAAAGCTTATGGCGGTAAACACGTTGAACAAATCTGTCCTTTCATAAACCAGAGCTTTCTCCAAATATAAACAGAAGCCTGTGTATATAAGCCTACAAATAGTAAGCCACATAGAGAACTGCAAGAATAGCGACTCCTTTTCTGTAACGTCTGCGGGGTGATATTGGAAATAACACAACACTGATATAAAACCAAGCGTTGTAAACATCCCGAAAAAGTAAAGATACTTAGTGCCCTCGAAAGGATACCAAGCATACAGTATCGTGAACAGACAGTAAAGGAAACAAGTCGCTATCTTCATTTTAATTTTGATCTTCAGTATCCTCGGAAATTTCTGTATCCGGTGCTACTTTTGGTTTAATCGGGTCTTTGACAACTCCGGAGGGTAAGCACTGTCCGCTTTCCGAATCGCATCTGAATCCTGCCTGGCAATCACTGTTAGTTACACACATAATATTAAGTTTTATCAAATGTAATAAAATAATCTAGGTGCTTTATATTAGTGTATGATATTTTATATTTTAAGAAAATCCATATTTATTATGGAGATGTTCCCTTTCATTTGAGTGATATCGTGTTTTCTCCTATCTTCCGTAAACATATAAAACAACGATCCTTTAAATTCACAAACAGACATATAGTGACTTGCGGCATCTGTTTTTATATTTTGAGTGTCCAATATTGCCAAAGTTGCTTGATCTATTACTGATATACCTACTCCACTCCTGATTACAGTTCCCCAAGTTGTAACATTATTAGGGGAGTTATAAACTGCATAAAGTTTAGAGTTGTAATAAAATAAGAACGGCCTAGAGTACACCTGATTGTTTAATTCTGTAGAGACTGTCCAAGTATCGGTTGTAATATCATATAGGTATAAATTATACCTGTTGTTCCCTTTTATGAACACATAAATTTTCTGACCAATTACTTTAAGGGCACCCTCCCATACACTCAAATAAGTTAATGGGGGCATAGATACAAAATCCCAAGTTATACCGTCAGAGCTTTTCATGATTGCCCCTTGGAAGCCGTTGCCATTTGTTTGTAATGATGCCATATAAACCCAATAGAAGCCCCCTGAGAAATCTATCCTACCTGAAAATATAGGATATGTTCCTGCATCTGTTCCTGTTCTGGATGATAACCTATCAACCATTACAGAAATATTTGTTACTGACATTACCTCTGTGTATTGTGTACCACCGAAAGTGTACCTTAAAAAGAGATTTTGTATTGAGTTATCAAATTGCAAAGTTGTTTTATTAAAGTTTCTGCTACAATATCTAGTGCCAAAAGCATCATTTTGATTGTTACCAACCATTATGTATTGAACAACTGTAGATTTAATTATTAATGTTGGATCATATGGAGATATACCCTTTGCAGTCCATGAACCAACAACATCATTAAACTTTAATGCCACGAACCTGTCCCTTTGACTAAAATCACAAGGATTAATTCTCAATAATGCGCAATAGATGTCACCATTTAAAGCATTTTCAGTATATGATGTCTCGCTGCAATAATATGATGCCCAAAGATATCCTCCCTCACTTAAATTATCCTCCAATACTGTAGAGCAATGTGCAAGTTTTTCATTCTTCCAGTCTGATACTACTGTCGCACTTTTAAGAGTTGCGACTCCCTGAGATCTGTCTTTTAAATAATCATTTTGATATGGTGATTTTAATCTAGTCACCAATTTAAAACCAACATTGGGCAAATCAGATATTAATAGATTACCTCCTGCTGTTATTCTTAGTGAAATTTTAACGAACCTAGTTAAAGCATTGAAACTTGTTTTTGCTGCTGTTAAAAATGAAGTAAACTCTAAGACCGATCCATCTGCTGCAAATTGCGTAACAAGAAATCCATATCCAGTATTTACGGACATACTCTCTATATTCATAACCGGCAATTTTTCGGGAGTTGATAACTTAGTTAAATCTATTGCCTCAAATGCTCCTGTTGCGGCTGTGAATCGAATATTTTCCCAATTAATATAAGATGAGTCATTATATAGAGAATTACTTAAAGATGCAACCGCAGCAACATTTACATTTACTTTATTACTAATCAATGTAAGATCATCATAAGACGATATTCTAATCCAATTTGCATCAGCAATAAAATTGGAAGATGTTTCAAATTCATTTCCAATGTATTGCTCAATCTTAATTATACCATTTTTAACGAATGAAGCTATTAAACCTTTCCTCCTATATTGTTTAGGAATTGCTGTTCTTTCAGAACCATATAGGATCAAAGTATCAATGGATAACCAATAATCTAAAACGGTCCAATTTGTTACTATGTCACTATCTCTAAAAGCAATGGTATCCCATGATCTCGCTGATTTCTCATAGGTTATAATCAACCCAAATTTCCTTATCTCCGTAGGGACTGCGCGGCAAGCCGTATCAAACGTATAGTATGCACCTCCGGAAAGGGGAACTTCAGTGGTTACATTAAAAACTGCTTTTGAATTTCTATTATAGAATAATGGTCTAAACCATTTAACAGAAACTCCTGGTACTTCTGTAGCTAAGGTATTGGCATTAGCTTGCCATACTTCACCATCTTTTATTACTTGCGATCCTGAAGTAAAGGTTGTGGCAGTCCAAGTAATCATGTTTGCCGTACCTGCCGTACCTTGACTTCCTTGACTTCCTCTATAATCTACCGCACTTGCAATTGGAGTAACCAAACCACTAGAACCTACATATTGGCCTATTCCTGCGGTTGGTTTAGTTCCAGTACCCCCTACATAATCGACCAGTTGCTGAACTATTCTATTCCCATCAGCGACAGCAGCATATACGGGGCTCCATCCACTTGGCCCTGTTGGTACCGCTATAGAACTTAAATATGACCATGTAGTACCATCCCAACCTAAAATGTTAAAAGTATTGGTAGTTACTATATTTCCACCTGTTGTTTGAGTATAAGTTCCTGGTCCTACGAATCCAATACCACTATCCAGAGTTGTAGGATTAGGTAACACCGTTCCAGATATTCCTATAAACGGAGATGAACCTAAATCAGCAACATATGGAGTTATATAATCTACAAGTCCTTGTATGTTTATTTTATACAAAACTCCATCAAGTCCGCAATGAGCAAAATAGTTTTGGAGTGTTAAAGCTAAATCTGGAAGTTCAGTTACTTTTTTTATTTCTACTAAGGTTGAAACGGTAGATGACATAATATTATAATTTTAAAACAAATATAGTTTGATTTATGAAAAATTCAAGGTATCCTATTAATTATCGTAATTACTACTCACTATAAAATTTTCATTACCATCTTCTAAAATAGTATCATCGTTTAAAGTTGCTGAAATAGCATAAACAATATTGTCGTTTATAGCAATTGTAAAAGGCCCACTACCCTGTAAAATCGTATTCCAATTTGCTAAACTATTTACACTTCCAGATATACTGCCACTTTGAACATATACCTGGCCCCTAATTATAAAATTTGGTAAATCTAATCTTTTAGTGGAAAATTCAATGTCCATTTTTTCACCAGTTATAAACGCATTTAGTATAGTATTTATTCCTGTACCGGCCATACGTAATAACATCGCGGCATTTACATTTACGTTCCAAGACCTTAATCCTGGTATAAAATCTTTCCATCTACCTGAAGCGATTGAACTTACAGCTCTCATATCAGTTTCAAAATTAAGTTCGCAAGATATTTCACAAGAAATAAACTCATTTTTAATTTTAACTCCTAAAAGATTTCCGGACATTTTATTATTTGCCATGTGCCTAGTTACTTAACTTAGTTTGATCATTTTTACCATAGTGTTTAGTTGTAATAGCTGTCCCATCATTTCGTATTTCTACTAAAGTCAAATTGATGGTATTTGTTTCTGTATTCCAACTAGATTTTAAAGGTAAGAATTTTTTATCACCTAGTGTTTGAATGGTGTATATTTCAGTGTATTTATAGTTTTCCGCGTACATGGATAAATCCATAACAAGAGAGGATTTATATTTATTTCGAAGTATGGCATGGCTTGTCATTTCTGTCAAAGTGACTCCTGATATCTTAGGGTCCGAGAAGAACTTTTCAAGTCCTGAATTACTAAATTCAGTCATGAAATTCGACACATAAAAACCATTATGGGAACTACTTATCTTTAAATTAATTTCATCTTTTCCTGTGTTTTTTGAATCAGTGTACTCTGATTCATATACATCGTTGTTACTTCCAACGTTGATGTATATATCGTCATACACTACAACTCTACCCGCAGGTATTTGAAAACCCACATATATTTTAGGCTCATTCTGTCTTTCAATAGGAATATCCGTTGGTAAGGGCATTATAATATCCTGTTTTGAGTTAAAATCTACCTGAGCAACATCTCCTAATTTCAAAGCCGCAATAGTTATGGTTATAGAAGTAGAGGTTGTAGTCCAGAAACCAAACTCATTTAAGTAATATTCTACCCCGCCCGCATCATATCTTACTGTTACCTCAAACGGTGTCGAATCCCACACAATAAAACCATCCGAATCAGTGACAGCCCCATTTATGATAGAAAATTTAAAACCAAAATTTATGTAACTATACAATACATCCGTGTCGATCGGGAGGTAGCCGGCTATCAATTGAAATACTTTACCAGTTGTTGGGATTGGGTTGGATATTTTTACGGCTGATCCTGCGGCATCGCTCAGACTTCCTACGGATTCTACCGCAGCCCCCGCAGCGTTCCAATATATTGGAGAGTTAAATACCCCATCCACTATGTCCATATTTCCATTTGGAAGAATGTTATCCCTCTGATCCTGTTCATATGTGGTAATCACGGTTTTCACTCCTGGATTAACCATCAATATTGCATTTTCTTCTATAAATCTGTAATCATAGGAATCATCACCCCCGATGGTTTTTAAAACATTAACTGGGGGATATGGTATGTCAGAATCCCAGTTTACATTCAAAATACCTGTGGCGACATCATTTATCCTCCATAAGTGCCATTCACCTTCTGACTGTACAATTCTGGACTGCATACTTCGAAGAAATCCTTCTAAGATATACATACAACTTTTATAGTTCCCGTTATAATCCGTAAATCCTTCACCACGGGGAGACCATTGTACCGATCCAATATACACATCTTCTCCTGGATATGCATCATTTGTCATATCATTAACCCAGTATATTGGGAGTTCTATCCCTAAATTACTTTCTGAAAATAATATTTGTTTGAAAAAGTTAAGCGGTATTCTTCCTCCTGGAAGATTATTGTGGGTATACGGTATCCCTTCTAACAACATCAATCCATCAGTGGCGTTTAATGTTAAACTGAAAGGAGCTGCCGTAAAGGATTGTTGAATTCCATCCGGTATAAGATATCCTTTAAATTTAAGTTGTCCTTCAATGTAGAATTCCACTTTAAATTCCATAGAACTAGCTTCTTGCAGTTCTAAAATATCTAAGGGATAACTTTCTTCTTGTTCAACTGAAATGGTAGCCTTGGTGTTTATTATAGGCTCATATGGATCATCACTGCACTCTCGTTGTATTATGCAAGCTGCATCTCCCGTTCCTCTGATCGGTATGATATCCCCTGCATAGTCATCATGCAGTATGTCTACTGTGCATAATCTATCAAAGTAATTTCTGTAACTTACCCTATATTTAACTCCCATTATGTACCTCTTTTTCTAGACCTGTTCGCCCTGTCCAAAGTTACTAATAAATCCTGACCAGAAATTTTTGTTGTCAATTGCCCAAATTCATTAACTTCTACCCCAGTCACTACTCCATTGGTAGTCATCCTACCGATGATAGATGCTGTATATGCTAATGCATTTTGACGTTCCAATAATTTGGTTTGTTTTTGCTGCTCCGCTAATTGCGCCTTTTCAAGTTCTTCTTGTTTACGTGCTTTACTTGCTCCAAAAATACCACCTAAAGCTCCCGCTATACCTCCGACAACCGCACCAATTGCGGTACCTAGTCCAGGTATTACCGATCCTATTATCGCTCCGGTAGCCGCACCTTTTAACGCTCCACCCGTACCTTGACCCAATGTACTGGTTTTTTTAGTAGCCCCTGAAACCACGCCTCCCAATAAAGCGGCCCCGCCCGCTAAATTTTGTTGAGACTCAGACATACTTTGGAAAGCCTTATCCATTATGGCTGTAAGTTTCTTTTGAAATATGTTAAGAAAAACATCATTCAAAGAATCCGTTAAACTTTTGGCTAAATCTCCAATAATAGCAGAAAAACTTTGATCTGCCTGCTGATTTATATTAGATAAAATCCTGAAAAAATCACTACCAAATTTAGCTACTCCACGAGAAAGCTCTTTTCCAAAGCCTCCATCTTTAGCCTGATCTGCTTTAGCTGTCATTCCTTGCGTAGCTGCATTCTGCGTAAGATTTAAAGCTGCCTGAGCCATAGGATCATTTGCGTAAAGTTTTCTTAATTCATCAAAATATTCTGTGACAACTTTAAGTCTTTTTTGCAATTCTTCTTCTATTTTTCTACTGGCTTTGGCTGTTCCATTCTCATTTTGGGTAAAAGATTTATCAGTAATAGTTTGTATTTTGTTAACTAATTTATCCTGAGCTTCAATTCTTTTCTTCTCATATTTTTCATTTACACCCTCGATTTGAGCTTGCTTACCCTGTTCTATACCTACAAGTATTTCAGCATTCCCCTTGGCTTTAATTACTTCATCGTCGTACCACTTGTAGATTTTTAACAAATCCTTTTCTCGTGACTCAGCCGCGACAATACCACTTTCATTACGGATTCTCTGGATTTCCTCATTTACACGAGTTTCTTCCCCGATTAAAGCCATGGTGACTTCTTTCGATTCATTGATCTGTGCCTGGTTACGGAGGGTCTCTATTTGAGATAAATCTGCTCCTTTTTTACGGGATGCCGCAGTTATATCTTCATTTAGATTAACATACTTTTGACGTATTTTTTCAATCTGAAGATCAATACCTTCGTATCCGGCCAGATCAGCCTGATCAGTAGTTCTGTCAACTTTCGGAGTAATAGTATCCCTGAAAGTTTTTTCTTTTTTAGGTTTATCCGGTTTGTTTAAATCTACCAAAGTTCCACCTTTAGCTAATTGTTTTATAGCTGCATCTTGTAATCTATTATTTTCAGCAGATAATAAATTACTGTCTGTTTTAAGATCATTCTGTTGTTTTATTAAACCGTTTATAGTCTTTTGATTTCCTTTTATTCTTTCAGAATATCCGGCAGCAGCTTGTCCTGAAGTATTAGCCGCATCTGCTGCTTGCCCTTCCAGTTGAGTTTGCCTTAATCTAGCTTTAGTTTCCTGATCCTGAAGTTTAGCTAATTTATTTTCATTTTCTAACTGGCGTTCTGCATTTTTAGTGATAAGATTAACAGCAGCTCTTGCTTTACCTGAAGCTATAATACTATCTGTTAATTCACTATATGCTTTACGTGTAGATAATGCTGCCTTTTCCTCAAATTTAAGAAAGACCTCTGGTTGAAGTTGTTTCAACTGCTCATATGCTTCCTTTCTTTCTTTTAGGGGAAGATTGGAGTCCTGATAAACTTTATACAAAATTCTCAATTGATTCAACTCTTCAACAGAAGATTTGGCCCCTGCCAGTTGTGCACGTTCTACACCCTTAAGAGTTTCTATGTATTCTTTAGTTCCTCCATTTAGCTCATCCTGTTTTCTTTTAGCGTTCTGTTGAGCCTGCTGATAAAAAATGTACCCCGCTACTAAAGCGGATATCGCGATAGTTACACCTCCAAATCCTGTGAATAATCCTGCTAATGAAGCTCTAGCAACATTTGCTGAAGTAGCTACCCCACCATTGGCTACAATTGCCGCTCTTGTCTGGGCTATATATTGCGGTATTACCTCTACGAGTCGGGTAATGTTGTTTCCAATGGCACCAAAGTTATTGGCCGCAAAAGGGGCATCTTGGATGATACGACCAAACTCTAGGCCTACGGCATTATACCCCCCAGATAATCTTCTAGCTGCATTTGCTGCACTATTAGCTGATGTTGTTAAAGATGTACCTGTAGCTATGCCCAAAGCTCTTAAACGAGCTAATTCAGCTTGCGCAGCCTGAAGCCTGATATTGTATTGTACAATTCCCCGTTCATCAGTCGCTCCTGATATTGCAGTTCTTAACCTTTTAATCTTAGCTTCTAAATCAGGTATAATCCTGCCAGTTGCTTGATACTGACTATTTACACTGGCCACAGCACTTGCTGCATTATTTGCCAAAGTATTATTTAAAGAGTCAATATTTGCTTTAAGGGAGGTGATCTTCCCATCCATGGGATTTAACCCATTGGCTAGAAGTTTACTGATAGCTGCTTCATAGGCGGCAATCTGTGCTTTCTGATTTTTAACACTGTCTCCAAATATCTGAGCATTACCTGTCAGTACAGTGATTTTACTGTTAAGACTATCAAGAATAGCGATAGTTTGCTGACTCTGAAAAGCCGTGCTACCTTGAATGGCGGCAGTAGTATATTCTCGTATTTTTCCGGTAACGGCTGTTAAAGCCCCTCCGGTTGCATTTAGGGTATTTACATCAGTAGCTCGGAATAAATCAATTTTTAGGTTGTCAGCCGTTCTTTGGAGATTTTCTAATATACCAAAAGCCCGATTAGCTGCTTGATCTAATCCAGATGCACTACCTCCTATTTCGACTTCTAATCTCATTCAAATTCATTTAAAAGCTGTTTAGCTTGATCAAGTGTTTTAATCATTTTCTTAACGCCTTCAGAATCTTGTGGCAGAGGCCAGATATCCTGTGGTTTTAAGAACTCTGAAGCACCCATCCCACTGAAACTGGCTATGTAACTCATCAGATGGCGGGTTCTATCCCACTCTCTATTTTGATTGTTGATATAGCCGGTCAACATGAGATTAAAATGTTTTAAAGTCAGTTTCCTGACTTCATGTGGTTTTAAACCCATCTCATAACAAAGTGTTATGATTTTACCGAGCGTGACTTTTTTTTTACACCTGGTGTTTCCGTTGCAGGAATATTTTCAACTTCTAAAAATAAGTGGTCAGCCATTGTCTTACCAAAGTACCGCGAACTTTTGAAATCGTCGATCACCAACTTAAATTGACCTTCATCCCAAGAATCCATCTCTTTCTGAAGTGCCTTATAGGAAACTTCAAAATCATCATATGCACTTTCTAAATTAGCACCATTTTTAAGTGCAGATAAAATCAAAGTGGTAAGATATTTTATCTGATCCTTTCCAGGAGTAATAACTTTTTCTAAACCATCAATTTCACAGTCTAAGGTGTCACAGAATATTTCTAAACACCCCATGCCCCACGAAAGTGGGTAGTCTTTATTGTTTATCGTTAAGGTCATCTTCAATTAGTTTTCTAGCTTGTGCTTCAGTCGGTTTTTTTGTCCTTTTAACGATGAGACTTCCTCTCACGAAAGAACATAGGCAAGCGGAAGGCTTGATATAATGAATAACAAACCTTCCTTTACCAAAATCATTTATCCCTTTGATTTCTATCATAACCGGAGTTATTAAGAAGTTACAAGGACTTTTTCGTAGGCTAATGGGCCATTACCTACAACAGTTGTATCAGTTGTTGCTGTTCCAGTTGCAGGGCCGTTCATAGTAAAGCCGGTGATGATTCCTGATCCTGAATAAACAAAATCATAATCAGACTTAACTTGTCCAGGTCTTGACATGAACTCTACTTCCACTTCCACATCACCGTCGATAATTAAATTACCAATGTCCGGATTTGAAGCAGCTAAACTGTTGCGCATCAGGTTTTGACTGAAATCTATTGACCAATCTCTGCTATCAACGCTTCTCTCTACCCAGGAAATGTCTCCTGCAACTGAATCACCCTCATCAGGTTTACACGAATCTTCTTCGGTTACGTTAACAGTTAAGTTCAACGTTGCATCAGTCTGACAAGACAGCCACACACCGCCAAATCTTACACCGATAATGCTGCCAGGTACTTTGTTACTTGCCATAATTATATCCTCCTTTTATTTTTTTTGTGATTAATTTTGTATCTTCTATATGTTGTAAAACCTCTAATATCGCCATTTCTTCTGTAAGTCCAACTAGTTTGATTTTAAATCCTTTCTGGGTGCCAGAATCATCCATTTTAAATACCGCCTCACCTTCCAATCCATTCTCCAACTGCATATCTATTGCCAGATAAGAAAGTATCCTAATAGTTTCTGTATGCTTA
>Ga0247816_10000066_pt1 | contig 54405 bp, 51 predicted proteins | sample UWRJL209509C1_FD_179930 | JGI IMG/M metagenome (GOLD analysis project Ga0247816, IMG submission 179930) | Plant litter microbial communities from Arlington Agricultural Research Station in Wisconsin, United States - UWRJ-L209-509C-1 | ecosystem: Environmental > Terrestrial > Plant litter >...
ACCCTGGTCACCGGTGACCCGGCCGCCCCGACCAGCCGGGTCGTCTACGAACCCACTCTCGCCGACGAGACCATCGTGGGGTTCAGCATCTCGCCCAATGACCAGTACCTGGCCATCCAGACCGTGCCGAACAGTCAGACGCAGGTCAGCGACAACTACCCGGTTGACCCGCAGGCCACCACGGCCACGACGATCTTCGTGGACCTGGCCAGCGGCGCCACCACCCGCAGCGTCGTAGGCATCGACGTCACCTGGTAGCCGAGCGGCGGTCCTTGCCGGGCACCCGCAGCCCGCTGGCGCGCAACCGGGTGACCAGGCCGCGGAAGTCCACCGGTTCGGCGCCGGCGGCCACCAGGCTGTCGTAGCGGGCTGCCGGCACGTCGTAGTGGTCCAGGTCGAAGCCGCGCCGCGGGATATCCTGCTCGGCGGCGAAGGCGTGCAGCTCGTCCAACGAAGAATCGCTCACCAGATGTGACCAGAGCGTGCCGTGTGCCGGCCAAGACGGCCGGTCGATCAGTATGCTCATGGTGAAAGTGTAGGTACTGACCGTGCACGACACGCTGTACCGCATTGGTTTGACCGAGGCAGAACCATCCGCTAAAGTCGAGTGTTGGTGTGCGTAGGGCTATGTCCACGCCACCCCAAGGTTTTCTGGGTAAGACGGGCCGATTTGGCCCGATTGAGCCAGTAACTTTCCATCATAGGAATCGGAGCCCCCGGGGTTCCCCAGAGATAGGTACGTAAAGTGGTTTACGCAGTTGTGCGCGCCGGTGGGCGGCAGGAGAAGGTAGAGGTCGGGACCATCGTAACGATGGACCGAATCAAGGCTGACAAGGACGGCAACGTCGAGCTGGCCGCCGTGCTTCTCGTCGACGGCGACAAGATCACCTCCGACTCTTCGTCACTGGCCAAGGTCAAGGTCACTGCCGAGGTCCTCAACGACCTCCGCGGCCCGAAGATCGTCATCCAGAAGTTCAAGAACAAGACCGGTTACAAGAAGCGTCAGGGGCACCGTCAGGAGCTCACGCGCATCCAGGTCACCGGCATCGCCTAAGGCCTGAGGAGAAGAACAGATGGCACACAAAAAAGGCGCGAGTTCCACTCGCAACGGTCGTGACTCCAACGCACAGCGCCTCGGCGTGAAGCGCTTCGGCGGTCAGGTTGTCGGAGCTGGCGAGATCATCGTCCGCCAGCGCGGCACCCACTTCCACCCCGGCGTGAACGTCGGCCGTGGTGGAGACGACACCCTCTTCGCCCTCGAGGCCGGCTCGGTCGAGTTCGGTGCGAAGGGTGGCCGCAAGGTCGTCAACATCGTGGTAGCTGCCGCTTAGGCATCCACACAGCTTCACAGCATGAGGGCGGGCTTCGGCTCGCCCTCATGTTTTTTTCTCGCCACCTGAAAGGGGCATACCCATGGCCACGTTCGTTGACCAAGTCACGCTGCATCTGCGAGCGGGCAACGGAGGAAACGGTTGTGTCTCGGTCAAACGCGAGAAGTTCAAGCCTCTCGCCGGCCCCGACGGCGGAAACGGCGGGAACGGCGGCGACATCGTGCTCGTCGCCGACCCGCAGGTCACCACCCTGCTCTCTTTCCACCGGTCACCGCACCGCAGCTCCGCCAACGGCGGACCCGGCATGGGTGACCACCGCAACGGTTACGGCAGCGACATCATCGAGCTGTCCGTGCCGCTGGGCACCGTGGTCAAGGACACCGAGGGCAACCAGCTCGCCGACATGACCGAGGTGGGTGACCGCCTCGTCGTCGCCGCCGGTGGACAGGGCGGACTCGGCAACGCCGCCCTCGCCTCCACCAAGCGCAAGGCTCCCGGCTTTGCGCTGCTCGGTACCTACGGGTGGGAAGGCGACGTCCTCCTCGAGCTCAAGACCGTGGCGGATGTCGCACTGGTCGGCTACCCGTCGGCCGGCAAGTCCAGCCTGATCGCGGCGATCTCCGCGGCCCGCCCCAAGATCGCCGACTACCCCTTCACCACCCTGCACCCCAACCTCGGCGTCGTCGACGCCGGTGAGGTGCGCTACACCGTGGCCGACGTCCCCGGCCTCATCGAAGGTGCCAGCGAGGGCAAGGGTCTCGGCCTGGAGTTCCTCCGTCACGTGGAGCGGTGCACCGCCCTGCTGCACGTTCTCGACTGCGCCACACTCGACCCGGGCCGCGACCCGATCAGTGACCTCGATGTGATCCTGACCGAACTGGCCGCCTACCCCGTTCCGGACGGCCAGAAGCCGCTCCTCGAGCGTCCGCAGCTCATCGCGTTGAACAAGATCGACGTTCCGGAGGGCCGCGAACTCGCCGCGTTCGTCAAGGCGGAGCTCGAGGAGCGCGGTTACCGTGTCTTCGAGATCTCCACCGTGAGCCACGAAGGACTTCGCCAGCTGAACTTCGCCCTGGCCGAGACCGTCGAAGCCGGCCGGATCACCAGTGCCGAAGCGGCCGCGCTCAAGCCGCGCATCGTCATCCGCCCGAAGGCTGTCGACGACAGCGGCTTCATCGTGCGGGTCGAAGGTGGATCGTTCGGTAACATCTTCCGGATCCTCGGCGCCAAGCCGGAGCGTTGGGTGCAGCAGACCGACTTCAAGAACGACGAGGCCGTCGGCTTCCTCGCCGACCGGCTCGCGAAGCTCGGCACCGAAGACCAGCTGTTCAAGGCCGGAGCCGTCGCCGGCTCCACCGTGGTCATCGGCCCGGGCGACGGCATGGTCTTCGACTGGGAGCCCACCCTCACCTCCACCGCCGAGCTGATCACGGCTCCGCGCGGAACCGACACCCGGTTGGACGACTCGAAGCGCCGCACCAGCAACGAGCGGCGCGAGGAGTACCTCAAGCGCATGGACGCCAAGTCCGCCGCGCGTGCCGAGCTCATCCGCGAACGCGAAGCCGGCATGTGGTCTACCGGTGAAGAAGAGTACAACGCGGGCGAAGGTGTCGTCACCGAGAACAACGCCGCGCGTCGCCGTGCCAAGGAGGGCGACACCGAGTGACCGACGGGGTGAGGCGCCGACTGGATCGCAGCGGCGTCGCCACGGCGACACGGATCGTGGTGAAGGTGGGGTCATCGTCGATCAGCGGCGAGAACGTCGGCCAGATCGCGCCGCTCGTCGACGCCCTGGCGGCGGCGCACGGTCGCGGAGCCGAGGTGGTGCTGGTGTCTTCCGGTGCCATCGCGACGGGCCTGCCGTACCTGCAGCTCGACGAACGACCGACCGACCTCGCCACCCAACAGGCGGCAGCGTCCGTCGGCCAGAACCTGCTGATCTTCCGGTACCAGGACAGCCTGGACCGGTATGACATCGTCGCCGGCCAGGTGCTACTCACCGCCGGCGACCTCGACAATGCGGCACCGCGCAGCAACGCCCGGCGAGCCATGGAGCGCCTGCTCGGCCTGCGTATCCTGCCGATCGTGAACGAAAACGACACCGTCGCCACTCACGAGATCCGGTTCGGCGACAACGACCGGCTGGCCGCCCTGGTCGCCACCCTGGTGCACGCCGACCTGCTGGTGCTGCTCAGTGACGTCGACGCCCTGTACACCCGACCGCCCCACCTGCCCGGTGCCGAACGGATCAGCCACGTCGCCCAGGGTGACCCGCTGCCCGGCGTCGAGTTCGGCGCTTCGCTCTCCGGCGTGGGCACCGGCGGCGCCGGCACGAAGGTCTCCGCCGCTCGGATCGCCGCCGAATCCGGAACGGCCGTGCTGGTCACGTCCACCGCGCTCGTGGCCGAGGCTCTGCGCGGCGACCCGGTGGGCACCTGGTTCGAACCGGCCAGGTAGCCGGACCGATTCCCACGTAAACTGAGGGCATGTCGCAGACTCTGCCCGCCACCCCGCTGTCCGACGTGGTCCAGCCGGGCAGCGCGCCGGGCACCGGTCTGACCGAGGTCGAACACGACGCGCTCACCGCCCTGCTCGAGTCCTCTCGGGACGCATCCAGGGCCCTGGCCACCGCTCCGACCGCGGCCAAGAACGCCGCCCTGCGGGGCATCGCCCGACGTCTGCACGATCGGGTGGACGAGATCGTGGCCGCCAACGCGCTCGACCTCGCCGCCGGTGCCGAGAACGGACTCGCCGCCGGCCTGCTGGACCGGCTCACCCTCGACGCCCGCCGCATCCACTCGTTGGCCGACGCGGTGCTGGAGATCGAACAGCTCACCGACCCGGTCGGCCAGGTCGTGCGCGGCAGCAGCCTGCCCAACGGGGTCAAGATCAGTCAGGTGCGGGTGCCGTTCGGGGTGGTCGGCGTCATCTACGAGGCCCGGCCCAACGTGACCGTCGACATCGCCGCCCTCGCCCTGAAAAGCGGCAACGCCGCGGTCCTGCGTGGGGGCACCGCTGCGGAGAACTCCAACCGGGTGCTCGTCGCGCTGATCCAGGATGCGCTCGTCGCCGCGGGGCTGCCGGGGGAGTCCGTGCAGACGATCGACCCGTTCGGCCGCGCCGGGGCCGCTCAGCTGATGCGGTCGCGTGGCCTCGTCGACGTGCTCATTCCGCGGGGGAGTGCCGGCCTCATCCGGGCCGTCGTCACCGAATCGACGGTTCCCGTGATCGAGACCGGTGCCGGCGTCGTGCACATCTTCCTCGACGACTCCGCCGACGCCACGTGGGCGATCGACATTGTGCACAACGCCAAGGTGCAGCGTCCCAGCGTGTGCAATGCCGTCGAGACCGTGTTGGTGCACGAGGCTGCGGCGGCGCGGTTACTGCCCGGCGTGCTGGCCAAACTGTCCGACTCCGGCGTCAGCATCCACGGCGATGCCGCCGTGCGGGCACTCTTCCCGGCTGCCATTCCGGCCACCGAAGAGGATTGGGCCACCGAATACATGACCCTCGATCTGGCCGTCGCGGTCGTGGCCGACCTGGACGCCGCCATCGCCCATATCCGCCGGTACTCCACCGGGCACACCGAGTCGATCATCACCAACAACATCGTCAACGCCGAACGGTTCCTCAACGAGGTCGACTCCGCAGCGGTGATGGTGAACGCCTCCACCCGGTTCACCGACGGTGGCGAATTCGGCTTCGGCGCCGAGGTCGGTATCTCCACGCAAAAGCTGCACGCTCGCGGGCCGATGGGGCTGCCGGAACTGACCAGCACCAAATGGATCGTTCGCGGCAGCGGCCAGATCCGCGCCTAAACCGGAGGCGGGACTCGCCCCGCTAGACTGGTCGCAGTCGCCACCCCCGTACGTTCGGGGAGTGAACACCGCCCGGCCAGGGGGACAGAACGTTCCCGGCCCGATTGAAACGTCTTTTCGAACGGAGATCCCATGTTGTTCGTGACCGCTGTCCTTGCCGAGGTCGGGCATACTGAGCTGCCCGTTCCGACCATCGTGTACGGTCTCGTCGCCCTGATCATCTTCACCGCGCTCGGCGTTGTCATGTGGAGCTTCCGCGACGTCGCGAACCGCCACAGCGCCAAGTCGGCCGCCTACGCGAAGGCTCACGGCGGCGCACCGACCCACGGCGGCCACTAGCCGATCGGCTGACGGTGACCGATCCCCGCCCGCGCATCGGCGTCATGGGTGGCACCTTCGATCCCATCCACCACGGTCACCTCGTCGCGGCCAGTGAGGTCGCGCAGAGCTTCGGGCTCGATGAGGTCATCTTCGTCCCCACCGGTCAGCCCTGGCAGAAGCCCGACGTGACCAAGGCCGAACACCGCTATCTGATGACGGTGATCGCCACGGCCTCCAATCCGCGCTTCACCGTCAGTCGGGTCGATATCGACCGCCAGGGCTTGACCTACACCATCGACACCCTGCGCGACCTGCACGCGGAACGTCCGGACGCCGAGTTGTTCTTCATCACCGGTGCGGACGCAATCACGCAGATCCTCGGCTGGAAGGATGTCGCCGAACTGTGGAAGCTGGCGCACTTCGTGGCTGTGAGTCGTCCGGGACACGACCTGAGCATTTCGGGTTTGCCGAACCAGGACGTAAGCTTGTTGGAGGTCCCGGCTCTGGCCATTTCGTCCACTGACTGCCGGGCACGCGTGAACCGGGGCTTTCCGGTCTGGTATCTGGTCCCCGACGGGGTTGTCCAGTACATCTCTAAGCATCACCTGTATCGGAGTGTGGCATGACGTTGGGTAATAACCCGCAGCCACTGACGCGACGACAGTTGCGCGAGTTGGCCAAAGCACAGGAGCCGGCTGCCGCCGCCGCCGATGACGCGGAGCCCCGCGACTCAACGGACGCCGGAGCTGAGGCGCCGGCGCCAGAGTCTGCCCCAGACACCGACACGGTTGCCGTGGCTCCGGCTGCCGCCGAGCCCCCGCGCACCGAAGCGCCGGCCCCGCTTCTCGTCGCCCAGGTTCCCGGCTCGCCCGCCGCCGAAACCGGGCACACTCTGACCCGTCGGGAATTGCGCGCCCTGCAGGCCGCCGCAACGGCCATCGACCCGGCCACCGACGAGGTGGCCGACTCTGCGCCCGTGCCGATCAAGGCACCCGTGCTCGAACCGGCGGCAAGCGCGCCGGCTCCCGGAGTGTTGAACCCGCCGCTCGGACACTGGTCCGTCGATCGTGATGATGACAGTCACATCCAGGCCATCGGCCGGCGCGACGACGAATCCTTCGACGACCTCGTCGGTCGCGACGTCGGCTCAGGCGGCATTCCGACCACCACGAACGCTCTCATCCTCCCGGCCATTCCACGCCAGGGTCCCGCGGGTCCGATCACGAGCACCGGTGAGATCATGATCACCGGCTCCATCGACCTACCCCGCAGCCTGGGCGCGACCGGCCAGCACCCGAACCTGTTCGACTCCTCGGAGATGGACCGGATGCTGGACCAGCTCGACGAGGGTGGACACCACAATGACGTCGCCCCGGTGAGCGCCAGTCGCGCCGTGAGCACCCACACCTCCACCCGCGGCGTCATGACACCGCCACGTAAGCGCGGGGCATCGCTGCCCACTGTGCTCGCCATCACCGCGGCCGTTCTCGCGATCGGCGTTCTGGCGCTGTTCGTGGTCGGCTACGCCTTCAATATTTACTAATGCCATCCTTTTCGCTTTTACTAACTCAGGGATTCAATCGATGACCGCTTCTGCCCACGCTCTCGAGCTCCTCAAGGTGGCTGCCGCCGCCGCCGACTCGAAAGCGGGGGAGGATCTCGTCGCAATCGACGTATCCAACCCACTGCCGTTGGCCGACATCTTCCTCATCGTCACCGGACGCTCCGAACGCAACGTCGTCGCGATCGCCGGCGAGATCGAAGACAAACTGATCGAGGCCGGCTACAAGCCGCTCCGTCGCGAGGGCCGCGCTGAAGGCCGCTGGGTCCTCGTGGACTTCGGCGACCTGGTCGTGCACGTCTTCCACGAAGAAGAGCGCGTGTACTACTCCCTGGAGCGCCTGTGGAAGGACTGCCCGGTCATTCCGATCGACCTGGCCAGCGCGCGGGCAATCGACGACGAAGAAGCAGAAGATTCTGTCGAAATTGATGCCGCGGACTAGCGTTTGGTTCATGAGCACTCAAAACATGTAGTAACCTAATGAAGTTGTTTCGGAGGAATTCGAAACAAAGTCTGGGTCCGTGGCGCAGCCCGGTAGCGCACCTGCATGGCATGCAGGGGGTCAGGGGTTCGAATCCCCTCGGATCCACCAGACAGAGAAAAACCCCCGATGACAGTAGTCATCGGGGGTTTTTTCTTGCCCGTCTGACTCGGCGCGAGAAAACTTTTCAGAAAGTTTTTCCCGCGACCGGAAGGTCAGCGCACACCCATTGACGCCCGGCACCCGAGCGGGTTTGACTGGGCCCAACGACAGCACCGGGAGGCGCACGATGGACCTAGGCAACTTCTCGGTGAGCCTGGCCGTGAACGACATCGAAGCAAGCCGGATCTTCTACGAGAAGCTCGGCTTTTCGGTCTTCTGGGGTGAGGAGTCACAGCGCTGGCTCATCATGAAGAACGGTGAGCATCTCATCGGACTGTTCCAGGGCATCCTCGAACGCAACAGCCTCACCTTCAATCCGGGGTGGGACACCGACGGGGCGAACGTGGACGAGTTCACCGACATCCGCGAGTTGCAACGCCAGCTCAAGAGCGCGGGAGTGAGTTTCGTCTCCGAGGTCGATGACGCCGGTTCCGGTCCAGGAAGCTTCGTGATCACCGACCCCGACGGCAACCCGATCATCATCGACCAGCACCGCTGACCCACCGACGCACCTGTGACGGGTGCCGACGCGGTGTCAGCTGTTGTCGGGGTTGCGCCCGATGCTCAGCCACGCGTCGGGGCCCGTCCCCGATGCAGACGCGCCTCCGCCCTGGTGGGCCACCCTGGCGGCCTTCATCGACTGGAGCTGACGCTCGACATCGGCCCTGGTGGCCCCGGCGGCGAGCTGCCGGTCGAGGTCGGCGTCTGCCGGCGCGGTGAGGTCGTTCAACGCGCCGCTGGAGAGCAGTTCATCCGTCGCGGCGGCTCTGGCCTGCATCTGCGCGACCCGATCCTTGGCACGATCGAGGTTGGCCCCAACGTCGCTCAGCGGGCCGGCGATGCCGGAGGCGGCCTCATTGGCCTTCACGTGCGCCGCTGAGGCCGCGTAGGTGGCCTTCAGCGTCTCCTTCTCGGTGCGGAACGCGGCAACCCGTTCGGCCAGCCGCTTCTCGTTGTCCTGGAGCTGAGCCTGCTGCTGCGACAGGGTGGTGTGCTGGTCGCGCAGGGAACTGACTTGGTTCTCCAAGAGGGACCGCCGCTCGAGCGCGGTGCGTGCCAGGTCTTCCCGACCCTGGTCGAGAGCCGTCTGGGCCTGATCGGCGAGCTTCTGGTAGCGGGCACCCATGTCCTGCCCCTGCAGCTCCAGACGCTTCTTGGCCGTGGCCACCTCGGCCAGGCCCTGCCGCACTTGGTGGAGCATTTTCAACTGCTGCTCGTAGCTGTCGTCGAGGGCGTCACGCGGATCTTCCAGCCGGCTGAGGGTCTGGTCGGTCTTGGTGCGGAAGATTACTTTGAGGCGTGAGCTGAAGGTCATGATTCGTTCCCCCTGGGAAGTGGATGGTTGAGTTGGCTGGTCGTCGGCCGGTTGTAGGCGCCGGACGGGCGTTCACTGCCATAAAGCGCGTTCAGCTCCTGAACGCCGGCGTCGAGGGCAGCGATCTCCCGATCGACATCCATTTTCAGCATGGTCAGGTTGTTGTCGGAGTAGCCGCTGATGCCGGCCGCGACGGCGGCCCGGAGACGGCGCACCATGCCGGTGATCTGGTCGATGCGTTGTCCGACCAGGGGAGTCTCTTCGGCCAGCACACTCGCGTCACGTTCGGTGCTGAGCAGACGAAGCTGGGCATCCAGGGCCACGCTCTCTCCCTGGATCCGCCGGAACAGTCGCTGCAGCTCGCCGCGGGGTCCCGCGCCGCGGTCGAGCAGTTCGATGGCCGCCGCCCCGCTGTCCATGGCGTCGTGCAGCTGCACCTGGAGCGAACGCACCTCGCGTTGCGGACCCCAACTCAGCTGGGCGCGCGTGCGGAGGGCCGCCCCGCCCAGTGCGCGGTTGCGGCGAACCCGCTTCACAACGGTCCGTACGGTGAGGAACACCGCCCCGGTCGAGACGAAAACAATGGTCGAGAGAGCCAGCATGACCTCGGCGAACAGGCTCACCGCGACCACCCGCTCCCCACATGGGGTTCTGAGCGCAGCACCGTGCGGGTCGCGCTAATCACTTCTACGTCGGTCATGGTGGTCCGCCTTCGTCAAGCAGCTCTGGTGGCGCCGGTCCCTGTAGGACACGACCTATCAGGTAACGTACGCGCCCAACCTTCAAGTTGGCACCTAGAAGACGCGTTAGTGCTCGATATCGCCAACCGGATTACACTCCCCGACATGACCGAGCAGCTGCGGTACGTCGTCGTCCGAGCGTTCCCCGGCTTCGAGGTCCGTCGCTACCCCGAACACGCTCTGGTCGAGGTGCGAGTGGAGAGCGAGTTCGAGCGCGGAGCCGCCCTCGCCTTTCGTCCGCTGTCGCGCTACCTCGACGGAGACAACCACACCGCGACCAGCTTCGCCATGACCGCTCCGGTGCTGCAGCAGCCGGACGGCCCGTCGCGGCAGGTCGTCAGCTTTGTGCTGCCGCACGACATCGACCTGGCGTCGGTGCCGCTGCCGAGGGATGCGTCCCTGAGCATCCGGGTCGTACCACCGCACGAGGCCGCCGCCCTCAGGTTTCGCGGCCGATGGAGCACCAAGCACTTCTTCGAACACGGCGAGAAGCTGCTCGAAGACGTCGGGGCGGCCGATCTGCTCGCGCTCGGTCCGATCTACTACGCGCGGTTCGACCCGGCGTTCAAGCCGGGCTTTCTGAAACACAACGAGGCGCTGGTGCGGGTGACCTCGGCCTGACCGGTTTCGGGCCGGAGCGCGGGTCCCGGGATAATGAGGCGGTGACATCATCCCCTTCGCCCATCGTCGATCCGGCCGCCGTGCGCTGCCCGTGCCTGAGCGGGAACAGCTACGCAGACTGCTGCGGCCCTCTGCACACCGGCGCGGCGGCAGCGGCCACCGCTGAGGCCTTGATGCGCTCCCGATACTCCGCCTACGCCGTGGGAGACACCGTTTACCTGCTGCGTTCCTGGCACCAGAGCACCCGTCCCGCGCTGCTGGAGCTCGATCCGAGCATCCGGTGGCTGCGCCTGGACATCGAGATGACCGAACGGGGCGGCCCGTTCGACACCAGCGGGATCGTCGCATTCACCGCGCACTTCCGGCAGGACGGGGAGGGCGGTCAGCAGCATGAGGTGAGCCGCTTCGTCCGAGAGTCCGGCGCCTGGCTGTACGTCGACGCGGTCCCGGCCGGTGCGAAACTAGAGCGATGACCGCCACACTTGTTGCCAGGGGCCTCGCCGGTGGCTACGCCCACCGCACCCTCTTCGATTCGCTCGACCTCACGGTGGCGCCCAACGATGTGGTGGGTGTCGTGGGCGTGAACGGGGCCGGTAAGTCCACCCTGTTGCGGTTGCTCGCCGGGCTCGACGAACCTCAGGCCGGCACGGTGGCACTGTCCCCGCCCGACGCCTTCGTGGGCTGGCTGCCCCAGGAGCACGAGCGGGTGGCCGGTGAAACCGTTGCCGGCTATATCGCCAGGCGCACCGGCTGCGCCGAGGCCAGCCGCGAGATGGATGCCGCAGCCGCGGCGCTGGCCGACCCGGTGCCTCCCACCGGGGGTGCGGACCCGGCCGACGTCTACTCGGCCGCACTGGACCGGTGGCTGGCCAGCGGCGCCGCGGACCTGGACGACCGCCTGCCGACCGTGCTGTTCGAGCTCGGCCTCACCCTCGAGGCCGACGTGGCCGCCGACGCCCTGATGACCTCGCTGTCGGGCGGGCAAGCCGCCCGGGTGGGACTGGCCGCGCTGTTGTTATCCCGCTTCGACATCGTGCTGCTGGACGAACCCACCAACGACCTCGACCTCGACGGCCTCGAACGGCTGGAGGCGTTCGTCCGGGGTTTGCGCGGCGGGGTGGTCCTGGTCAGTCACGACCGCGAGTTCCTCGCCCGCTCGGTCACCCGGGTGCTCGAACTCGACCTGGCCCAGAACGCCAACCGGGTCTTCGGCGGCGGCTACGACTCCTACCTCGCCGAGCGCGAGACGGACCGGCAGCACAAGCGGGCCCAGTACGACGAGTTCGCCGAGAAGAAGGCCGACCTCGTCGGCCGGGCCAGGACCCAACGCGAATGGTCCAGCCAGGGGGTGCGGAACGCCATCAAGAAGGCGCCGGACAACGACAAGATCCGGCGGAAGGCCTCCGTCGAATCGAGCGAGAAGCAGGCGCAGAAGGTGCGGCAGATGGAAAGCCGCATCGCGCGGCTGGACGAGGTGGACGAACCGCGCAAGGAGTGGCAGCTGGCATTCACCATCGGCACCGCACCGCGGTCGAGCAGCGTGGTCAGCACCCTGAACGAGGTGGTCGTGCGACAGGGGGACTTCGTCTTCGGCCCGGTCTCCCTGCAGGTGAACGCGGGGGAGCGGATCGGCATCACCGGTCCCAACGGCGCCGGCAAGACCACACTGCTGCGGGCTCTGCTCGGTCGCACGCAGCCGGACTCCGGGTCGGCGAGTGTCGGAGCGAGTGTCGCGGTCGGTGAGATCGACCAGGCCAGGGCCGGGATGACGGGGGCGGAGAACCTGGTGGCCATCTTCGAACGACGACTGCCGCAGCTGGCCGCCGGGGAGCTGCGCACCCTCCTGGCCAAATTCGGCCTCACCGCCGATCACGTCAACCGGCCCGCCGACGAGCTGTCACCCGGCGAGCGCACCCGGGCCGCCCTGGCTCTGCTGCAGGCCGACGGTGTCAACCTGCTGGTCCTCGACGAACCCACCAACCACCTCGACCTGGCCGCGATCGAACAGCTCGAGCAGGCCCTCGAGTCCTACACCGGTGCGCTCCTACTGGTCACGCACGATCGACGGATGCTGAGCACGGTGCGTCTCGACCGGCACTGGGCCGTGGCCGCGGGACGGATCACCGAGAGCACAACGGGCGTTGCCATCGACCGGTGAAGGTGCTGTCATGGTCGCTGACGGTGCCGCGGGAGGGGCAGGTCGGTGCCGGTGAGACCACCCACCGATCGGAGGAATCCCGATGAACCACTCCACGGCTCCTGACTCACCCCGACTGATCGACACCCTGCGACGTGTGACGGGCGGCGAGGTCATCGACCGGAATCATCCCGGCTACGACGACGCCCGCCGGGTGTGGAACGGCATGATCGACCGCCGGCCGATCGCCGTCGTCCGCGCCGCCAGCGTCGCAGACATCGCACCCACCCTCGCGATGGCCTCAGATGAAGGGCTGCCACTGGCCGTGCGCGGCGGCGGGCACAACGTGGCCGGCAACGGCACCGTCGACGACGGACTCGTCCTGGACCTGTCCGGCCTGAACCAGGTGACGGTCGACCCGGAAGGACGCACGGTACGGGTACAGGCCGGAGCCACGCTCGCGCAGGTCGACCGAGCCACCGAACCCTTCAATCTGGCCGTACCGACCGGGGTGGTGTCGAACACCGGCATCGCCGGGCTGACCCTGGGCGGAGGCGTCGGCTGGCTCACCCGGGCCTACGGGCTCACGGTCGACAACCTGGTCTCGGCCGACGTCGTAACGGTTGCCGGCAGCACCGTCACGGCCAGCGCCACCGAGAATCCCGACCTGTTCTGGGGGCTGCGCGGCGGCGGCGGCAACTTCGGGGTGGTCACGGCGTTCACCTTCCGAGCGCACCCGATGCCCGAGTATCCGTTCACCGGCAACTTCGTCTACCCCCAGCCGCTCTGGCGGGACGCCCTCGACGCCTTCCGGGACTGGACCGCGGACCTGCCGGACGAAATGACCAGCGTGCTCACCACCACCGTGCCGCCCCCGCCGATGGGGATGGGCTCCGATCCCCTCATGCTGCTCGGCTTCGCCTGGGCCTCATTCGATACCGGCAGGGGCACCGAGATCGTCGACCGGCTACGCCGAGCCGCCCCGCCAGCGATCGAAGCCACCGAGCCGGTCAGCTGGTCGGCGTGGCAGTCCTCGGTCGACGGGCTCTTCCCGAAGGGGTCGCGCGGATACTGGCGCAACACGTCCTTCGACCGACTCGACCCGGGGGTCGTGCAGGCTCTGACGCGCCGCGGAGCGGAACAGACCTGGGTGGGCACCGGCTTCGACGTCCATCATCTCGGCGGAGCGTTCGGTCGGGTCCCCGAAGACGCGACCCCGTTCCCGAGTCGGGCGGCGGAATACTGGCTGAACATCTACGGCTTCTGGGCAGACCCCGCCGACGACGCGACCCGCCGGTCGTTCATCCGCGAGTTCGGCGCCGAGATGGAACCGCTCGGCTCCGGCGGCCGGTACGTGAACTTTCTCGGTGAGGAGCAGAGCATCGATCCGGTGACGCAGGCTCGCCAGGTTTACGGGGACGCCACGCTCGAGCGGCTCGCGCTGCTCAAGCGGAAGTACGACCCGCAGAACCTGCTCCGGCGTAATCACAACATCCTGCCCGCCGTCATTTCCGGTGACACCGACTAGCCGCGCCGGTTGCCGGAATAGACCGGGGGGCCCTACGGTTGAGACCCAGTATGCGTATGCATGCAAATCGATCGGAAGGCGCCCCACTGATGACACCGAAACTGGAACTGGGTCTGGACACGTTCGGCGACGTCACCTACGCCGCCGATGGCAGCCTGCTGAGCCAGGCACAGACGCTGCGGAACGTGGTCGCGGAGGGCGTCCTCGCCGACCAGGTGGGGTTGAGCTTCTTCGGCATCGGTGAGCACCACCGCGAGGACTTCGCGGTCTCGGCGCCGGAGGTCGTACTGGCCGCGATCGCCGGCAAGACCGAGAACATCAAGCTCGGCTCGGCCGTCACGGTCCTCAGCTCCGACGACCCGGTGCGGGTCTTCCAGCGCTTCGCCACCCTCGACGCCGTGTCGAACGGCCGCGCTGAGGTCATCCTCGGCCGCGGGTCGTTCACCGAGTCCTTCCCCCTGTTCGGCCTCGAGCTGAGCGATTACGAGCAGCTGTTCGAGGAGAAACTGGAACTGTTCACCGAACTGCTCAAGGAACAGCCCGTCACCTGGTCCGGCAGCACCCGGGGCGCCCTGACCGACCAGCGGGTCTTCCCGCCGACCGAATCCGGGTCGATGCGCACCTGGATCGGTGTCGGCGGCAGCCCCCAGTCCGTCGTGCGCGCCGCTCACTACGGCCTGCCGCTGATGCTCGCCATCATCGGCGGTGAGCCGCTCGCGTTCGCCCAGTTCGTCGACCTGTACCACCGCGCCCTCGACCAGTTCGGCCGCGAGGCCCTCCCGATCGGCGAGCACTCGCCCGGCTACGTGGCGGCCACCGACGAGCAGGCACGCGAAGAGATGTGGCCGCACTACCGGGCCATGCAGGACCGCATCGGCCGTGAGCGCGGCTGGGGCCCGGCGACCAAGGCCCGGTTCGAGCAGGATGCCGGCCCGGACGGCGCCCTGTTCGTCGGGTCACCGCAGACCGTCGCCACCAAGATCGCCAAGATGGCCACCGGTCTGTCCCTGTCCCGTTTCGACCTGAAGTACAGTCTCGGTACCCTCTCGCACGAGAAGCTGATGACCAGCATCGAGCTCTACGGCACCGAGGTGGCGCCACTCGTGCACGACCTGATGGCCTGACCGGCAATCCGGGGCCTCCGGGACGGGGTAGCGTGATCGAGTGGGCCAGGCTCAGGCAACCGCCCACAATTCCCCTTTCGCTGTTTCATTCCTCGAGGAGTTCACCGTGGAAACCTGGCCCGGATCTGCCTACCCGCTTGGCGCGACCTACGACGGGAGCGGCACCAACTTCGCTCTCTTCAGCGAGGCCGCCGAACGTGTCGAGCTTTGCCTGTTCGACGAGAACGGGGCCGAGACCCCCGTGGAAGTCCGGGAGTCCAGCGCCTTCGTCTGGCACGTCTACCTGCCGGAGGTTCAGCCCGGTCAGCGCTACGGCTACCGGGTGCACGGCGAGTACAACCCCAGCGAGGGCAAGCGCGCCAACCCGAACAAACTGCTGCTCGACCCGTACGCCAAGGCCACCTGCGGGGTCATGGACTGGGATCAGGCCCTGTTCTCGTACAACTTCGGCGACCCCGACTCCCGCAACGACGAGGACTCCGCGCCGCACATGATGCTCGGCGTCGTGGTGAACCCGTTCTTCGACTGGACCGGCGATCGGTCACCGCGCACCCCGTACAGCGAAACCGTCATCTACGAGGCCCACGTCAAGGGCCTCACCCAGCTGCTCGAGGAGGTGCCGGAATCGCAGCGTGGCACCTACGCCGGCGTGGCGCATCCGGCGGTCATCGAACACCTGCAGAAGCTTGGCGTCACCGCCATCGAGCTGATGCCCGTGCACCAGTTCGTCAATGACAGCACGCTGCAGGACCAGGGCCTCAGCAACTACTGGGGCTACAACACCATCGGCTTCTTCGCCCCGCACAACAGTTACTCCTCCAGCGGTGATCTCGGCCAGCAGGTGCAGGAGTTCAAGGGCATGGTCAAGAACCTGCACGCCGCCGGCATGGAAGTCATCCTCGATGTGGTCTACAACCACACCGCCGAGGGCAACCACCTCGGCCCGACCATCTCGTTCAAGGGCATCGACAACGCCGCCTACTACCGGTTGATGGATGACGACAGTCGCTACTACATGGACTACACCGGCACCGGGAACACGCTGAATGTGCGCCACCCGCACTCCCTGCAGCTGATCATGGACTCCCTGCGCTACTGGGCCATCGAGATGCACGTCGACGGTTTCCGGTTCGACCTGGCCAGCGCCCTGGCGCGCGACCTGTACGACGTCGACAAGCTGTCGACCTTCTTCGAGCTCGTGCAGCAGGACCCGATCGTCTCCCAGGTGAAGCTCATCGCCGAGCCCTGGGACGTCGGCCCCGGCGGCTACCAGGTGGGCAACTTCCCGCCGCAGTGGACGGAGTGGAACGGCAAGTACCGGGACACCGTGCGGGACTTCTGGCGGGGTGAGCCCTCCACCCTGGGGGAGTTCGCCTCCCGGATCTCCGGTTCCGCCGACCTGTACGAGCACTCCGGCCGTCGCCCGGTGGCGTCGATCAACTTCGTCACCGCGCACGATGGCTTCACGATCAACGACCTGGTGTCATACAACGAGAAGCACAACGACGCCAACGGTGAGAACAACAACGACGGCGAAAGCCACAACCGGTCGTGGAACTCCGGCGTCGAAGGCCCCACCGACGACGACGAGATCCGCACCCTGCGCGGACGCCAGCAGCGCAACTTCATCGCCACCCTGCTGCTCTCCCAGGGGGTGCCGATGATCCTGCACGGCGACGAACTCGGCCGCACGCAACAGGGCAACAACAACACCTACGCCCAGGACTCCGAGTTGAGCTGGATCCACTGGGACGAGGCCGACCAGCCGCTGATCGAGTTCACCGCCGCGGTGGTGCGCCTGCGCAAGGAGCACCCCACCTTCCGCCGCAGCAGCTTCTTCGACGGTCACCCCGGCACCCGCGGCGAGGGAGACCCGCTCGCCGACATCGTCTGGTTGAACACCGACGGTGAAGAGATGCAGCAGCAGGACTGGGACGAGAGCCGGTCCCGCACCGTGAGCATGTTCCTCAACGGCCAGGGCATCCGCGAACGCGACGCCCGCGGCCGCGACGTCGTCGACGTCAACTTCATGCTCCTCTTCAACGCCGAGGGTGAGGATGTCGAGTTCACCCTGCCGAGCGCGGAGTACTCGCCGGCCTGGGAGATCGTGATCGACACCGGGGGAGAGGGCGCCGATACGCTACCCCGGCCGGCCGGGGCCATCCACACCGTGAAATCCCGTTCGATCGTGGTGCTGCGTGAGTACCACGAGCCGGAAGTCGCCCCCGACCACTCGGTGGCCGCCTCGCTGGCCAGCCACCCGGCCCCGCCGACGGCGACCATCACCCTGCCCGTCGTTGCCGACCCGTACGCGGCGAGCGAACGATGAAGCACGCCCGCCCGGGAGCCCTGCCCGTCTCCACCTACCGGCTGCAGATCACCGCCGCCTTCGATCTCACGGCCGCCGCGGCGACCCTGGACTACGTCACGAACCTCGGCGCCGACTGGATCTACCTCTCCCCGCTGCTCACCGCGGAAAAAGGGTCAGACCACGGCTACGACGTGATCGATCACGGTTCGGTCGATCCGGCCCGCGGCGGACCGGAAGCGCTGGCCGCACTGGCGGCGGCGGCCTCGGCTGCCGGCCGCGGCATCCTGGTCGACATCGTGCCCAACCACGTCGGCGTGGACACGCCGCACAGTAACCCCTGGTGGTGGGACCTGCTCACCCTCGGGCAATCCTCCCGCTACGCCGACGCCTTCGACGTGGACTGGGCGGCCGGCGACAACCGGGTGCTGCTGCCCGTACTCGGCGACGGCGACGACCAACTCGACGCCCTCACCCTGGTCGACGGCGAACTGCGCTACTACGACCACCGCTTCCCGGTCGCGCCCGGCACCGCGGACGACGGCGCCGATGCCCGAACCGTGCACGACCGCCAGAACTACCACCTGGTCAACTGGCGCGAAGCGGATGCCTCCCTCAACTACCGCCGCTTCTTCGCGGTGAACACCCTCGCCGGGGTGCGGGTCGAAGAGCCCTGGGTCTTCGACGAGTCGCACCGCGAGATCCTGCGCTGGATCAGCACGGGTCAGGTGCAGGGACTGCGGGTCGACCATCCGGACGGCCTCGCCGACCCGGGCGGCTACCTCGACCGGCTCCGCGCCGGCATGAACGGTGGCTACCTGCTGGTGGAGAAGATCCTCGAGGGCCGGGAACAGCTGCCCTCGAACTGGCAGGCCGACGGCACGACCGGCTACGACGCCCTCGCCGACTTCGACCGGGTGCTGGTCGACCCGGCCGGCCAGGACAGCCTCGACGCCCTCGAAGCGACCCTGCAGGACAACCCCGAGTTCTCCTGGACCGAGCTGGTCTACCGCAGCAAGCGGGCCATCGCCGACGGCATCCTGCAGAGTGAGGTGCGCCGTCTGGCCCGTCTGCTCCCCGAGGTGCCGGACGCCGAGGACGCGATCGCCGAACTGATCGCCTGGTTCCCCGTCTACCGGTCCTACCTGCCGGTGGGCCGGCACGAGCTCGACGCGGCCGTGCGACTGGCCAGAGGGCGTCGTCCCGACCTGGACGACACCATCACGGCCCTGCTGCCCTCCCTCGGCGACCCGGCGCATCCGGCTGCCGTCCGGTTCCAGCAGACCTCGGGGATGGTCATGGCCAAGGGTGTCGAAGACACCGCCTACTACCGCTACTCCCGCTTGACATCCCTCAACGAGGTCGGCGCCGACCCGAGCGAGTTCGCGGTCACCGTCGACGAGTTCCATCACCGCCAGCAGACCCGGCTGGCCGTGGCACCGGCGTCGCAGACCAACCTCTCCACTCACGACACCAAGCGCGGTGAGGACGTGCGCGCCCGCATCTCGGTGATCGCCGAGATCCCCGACGAGTGGGCCACCGTGCTCGCCGAGCTGCGTGCCCTCGCGCCCCTCGGCGACGCCCCGTTCGAGAACCTGCTCTGGCAGGCCATCGTCGGAGCCTGGCCGGCCGCCACCGACCGGCTCATCGGCTACGCCGAGAAGGCCTCCAGGGAGGCCGGCCTGTCCACCACCTGGACCGCGCCGAACGACGAGTTCGAAGACGCCATGCGCGCCCTCGTGCGCCGCCTGGCCGAACCGGGACCGCTCGCCGACACGGTCACCGGCTTCGTCGGCCGGGTCAGGGCGGCCGGTTGGAGCAATTCGCTCTCGCTCAAGCTGATCCAGCTCACCGCCCCCGGTGTGCCCGACGTGTACCAGGGCAGCGAACTGTGGGAGATGTCGCTGGTCGACCCCGACAACCGCCGCCCGGTCGACTACACCGAGCGTCGGGACTACCTCGCCCGCATCGACGAGGGCTGGCGCCCGGTGATCGACGAGTCCGGCGCCGCCAAGCTGCTGGTCACCACCCGGGCGCTGCGGCTCCGCCGGGACCGGCCGGAGCTGTTCCACCGGCACGCACCGGTCGCGGCCTTCGGCTCGGCCGCGAACCACGTCGTGGCCTTCGACCGCGGTGGCGCGGTGACCGTGGCCACCCGGCTGCCGATGGCCCTGCAGCGAACCGGCTGGGGTGACACCACCATCATGCTCGCCGGGCACGCCTGGCATGACCTGATCAGCGGCGCCCGATTCGACGGCGGCGAGGTGCGCCTGGCCGAGTTGCTCGGCAGTTACCCGGTCGCGTTGTTGATCAACGCCGACAGCCCCGCTGGCAGCACCCCCGTTCCACCCACCGATGAGAAGGGTTCAGCGTGACCGAGAGCATTCCCGTCCAGGTCTGGGCACCGGCGGCGGACACCGTCGACCTCGTGATCGACAGCGGCTCCGTCCCGATGACCGCCGCTGAGTCCGGCTGGTGGCAGGGAACCTTGCCAGGACCCGACACCGACTACGGCTTCCGGGTGGATGGCGCCGGGCCGTACCCCGACCCACGGTCGCGCCGCCAGCCGGACGGGGTGCACAAGCTGTCCCGCAGCTTCGACGCCTCCGCCTACGCCTGGCAGGATTCGGCGTGGACCGGCCGCCAGCTCGCCGGCAGCAGCATCTACGAGCTGCACATCGGCACCTTCACCCCCGAGGGGACCTTCGCGGCCGCGGCCGAGAAGCTCGACCACCTGGTCGCGCTCGGGGTGGACTTCGTCGAACTGCTCCCGGTGAACGCGTTCAACGGCACCCACAACTGGGGCTACGACGGTGTGCTCTGGTATGCCGTGCACGAAGGCTACGGCGGACCCGCCGGGTACCAGCAGTTCGTCGACGCCTGTCATCTGGCCGGCCTCGGGGTCATCCAGGACGTCGTCTACAACCACCTCGGTCCGAGCGGCAACTACCTGCCGGCCTTCGGCCCGTACCTCAGCGATGCCCAGGGCAACACCTGGGGCGATTCGGTCAACCTGGACGGCACCGATTCCGACGCCGTGCGCCGGTACATCATCGAGAACGCGCTGATGTGGCTGGGCGAGTACCACGTCGACGGTCTCCGCCTCGATGCCGTGCACGCCCTCACCGACCACTCCGCCGTGCACCTGCTCGAGGAACTCGGCACAGAGGTCGCCGCGCTCAGTGCGTTCGTCGGCCGCCCGCTCAGCCTGATCGCCGAATCCGACCTCAACGACCCGCGGCTGATCACCCCCAGGGAAGCCAACGGTTACGGCCTGGACGCGCAGTGGAGCGACGACTTCCACCACGCCGTGCACGTCGCGCTCACCGGTGAGACCGCGGGGTACTACGCCGACTTCGCGCCGCTCGACGCCCTCGCCAAGGTGCTCGGTCGGGGATTCTTCCACGACGGCACCTATTCCAGCTTCCGCGGTCGACTGCACGGCCGTCCGGTCGACGTCGAGCGGATGCCCGCCTGGCGCCTCGTCGTCGCCTCGCAGAACCACGACCAGATCGGCAACCGGGCCATCGGTGACCGGCTCAGCGCGCAGCTGGACACCGGACAGCTGGGCATCGCCGCCGCGTTGACCCTGCTGGGCCCGTTCACGCCGATGCTGTTCATGGGTGAGGAATGGGGGGCGACCACTCCATGGCAGTTCTTCACCTCCCACCCGGAACCCGAACTCGGCGAGGCCACCGCCACGGGCCGGATCAACGAATTCGGCCGGATGGGCTGGGACCCGGCCATCGTGCCCGACCCGCAGGACCCGGCCACGTTCGACCGGTCCAAGCTGGACTGGTCGGAGAAACAGCGTCCCGCCGCCGGCCGGCTGTTGGGGTTCTACCGGGAGCTGGGCACCCTGCGCCGCACCCTGGCCGACATCACCGACCCACGGCTCGCCCGCGTGGCCGTCCTCTTCGACGAAGCCGACGGGTGGCTGCGACTCACCAGGGGGCACACCGAGATCGTGCTCAACCTGTCCACCAGCGCCCGCAGCGTCCCGCTGCCGGTCGGCTCGGGTGACCGTCTGTCGGTACACACGGCTCTGGCCAACAACGCCGACGCCCAGCCAGTGCTCGGCGACGACAGCATCCTGCTGCCGCCGCATTCCGTCGCCGTCCTGGCCGGCTGACACCCCGTGGGCGCCTTCCTCCGCAGGACCACCCACACGGCGTTGGCCCGGCTCAGCGCCCTGGACGCCGACCCGGCGTCCGACCCGCTCGACCGCGTCAGGGCCATCCGCCTGTTGGTGCGGGAGTTGGAAGCCGAACCGGCCACGCTGGCGGCCGTGCGCGACGCGGTGGCCGCCGGCGCGGGCTGGCCGGAGGTCGCCGACGCGGCCGGCCTCAAACCGACCGCGGCGAAATGGCGGTGGCAGGGCACCGACGAGGAGATCGCCGCGCGTCTCGACGCCGGCCGCAAACGCAGCGCCCGGCCCAGCAGCGTTCCGACCGACCTGCCTGGCCTCTCGGTCGCCGAAGCGGCCGCCCGGCTCGGGGTGACGGCGCAGGCCGTATACCTGCAGGTCAGTCGCGGGAAGCTGACCAGCCGCACCGTGGAGCTGCCGGACGGGCGCAGCTACAAACGCGTGTTCCTGCCCGGCTCGGAGTAAACCGGCGGGGCTTCCGGCGAGAAGGACCCCGACGAGGTAACGTCCCCCTCGACAGGTTCCCCACTGGAAGCACCCGAGACCGTGTGACGGAGTGACCATGACCGACCAGAGCACCGACCCATTCGCCCATAGCAACGCCGGGCCGACCGAGGGCCCGACCCCGTCCCGGCCGGCTGCGGAGCCGGCCGCCGCACCCGCACCGCGGCAACGCACACTGCTCAGCGACCTGCGCTCCGGTCCGCCCCAGCGCGCGATGATCGTCGTCCTAGTGGGCATCCTGGTGCTCACCGTGGCGTTTGTGATCATGATCTTCGTCAACGTGTCCAGCGAGAGCATCAACGCCCTCGCCGTGATCGCCACCCCGATCGCGTCGATGGTCGCCGCGTACTACGCCGTGACCCTGAGCATCCAGCAGGTCAAGGCCGAGCGCGCCGACCGGGAGAAGGCCCAGGCGAAGGTCGAGGCCGTCGAGGCTGCGGCCCGCGAGAACGAAGTCTGGGCGTCGCAGATGGAGTCCGGGCTGCGGGTGGCGATGGCGAAGCTGCACGGCGCCGGGATCAACACCGACGCCGTCACCCGCGCCGCCGGCACGCCGGAGGACTTCTTCTAGGAGGCGCCTCGCTGGCGCCGTCCTCCGCGGGCGTCGACCTCACGCCGCGCCTGGGCACGGGCGCTACGCAGGTACCGATGCATCACTGCATGTCGCACCACTCGGGGCAGCCGGGGGTACACCGTGCGGACCACCCAGAGCAGTCGGTCGAACCGGGCTTGCCGAGCGGGTGACCAGGCCAGGCCGAACAGTGCGCGCTCCCGGGGGTCGAGCAGCCCGGTTGTGATCAGCCGGGCCGTCGGCATCAGCAGGCGCAACCCGAGCGGACCGGTCCTCGGGTGCAACAACTGATCGGCCACCCCGCGGGTGGTCGCATCGGTGGACAACCCCGCCAGGCGTTCGTTCCAGTACCGGGCGAAGGCCGCGCGGTCCGCCGGCCAGCGATCGGCCGGCACCTGTAGGGCGGTCCCGAGCACGGCGTAGTCCCGGTAGACCGCGTCCGCGTCGACGTCGGCCAGCGGCCCGAGCACCAGATCGTGCATCCGGGTGGCCGACTCGTACAGGGTCGCCGCCACCCAGAGTTGCAGGTCAGGGTCGAAGGCGTTGTAGCGGACAGACCCGGCCGAGTCGGCCGTGGCCGGCACGGCGGGTCCGTGCACCGGCCGGTGGGCGGCGGACACGCGCTGAACCGCGGCCGCCCGGTCGGTCGCCGTGCCGCAGGTGACCGCGTAGACATAGCCGAGCGTGCCGTGCAGGCGGTCCAGCGGGCGGCTGGCGAAGTCGCTGTGGCGGGCCACGCCGTGGCCCACGGCGGGATTGGCCAGTTGCAGCAGGATGGCGCGCCCACCGGCGAGCACCAGCACGCTTTCCGGCGCGATATCCCGGATGCCCAGGGGTCGGCCCGCTGACTGCCGCCGGGTCCGGGTGATCAAACGCACACAGGCTCCTTCCGCCACCGCGAGCCTACTGCCAGGGTTGCGGGACCAGATCACGGCCGGCGCTGTTCCCGCGCCGTTCAGAAATAGTTCGTCGTGAGGGAATAGGGTGGGCTCCTATGCGATTGCATATACCCGAGGGCGATGAAACCATCTGCCCCGCGTACTTGAGGAGCACCATGAGCGACATCGACACCACCTCCATCCCCGGCTACAAGGCCGGCACCTGGACCATCGACCCCACTCACAGCGAGGTGGGCTTCAGCATCCGCCACCTGATGATCAGCAAGGTCAAGGGCAAGTTCGAGCAGTTCGACGCCACCTTCGTCACCACCGAGAACCCCCTCGAGACCTCCGTCACCGCGTCCGCAACGGTCGCCTCGATCAACACCAACGAGGCCAACCGCGACGGTCACCTGCGCACCGGCGACTTCTTCGACGCCGAGACCTACCCGACCATCGACTTCGTCTCCACCGGCGTGCGCATCGAAAAGGGCGACTACCTGGTCGACGGCAACCTGACCATCAAGGGTGTCACCAAGCCGGTCACCTTCGACTTCGAGTTCGGCGGCTTCGGCGGCGACCCCTACGGCAACTACAAGGTCGGCGCGACCGCCAAGGCCGAGATCAACCGTGAAGACTTCGGCCTGAGCTACAACGCGGCCCTCGAGACCGGCGGCGTGCTGCTGGGCGAGAAGGTCACCATCACCATCGAGCTGCAGGCCGCGCTCAACGCGTAACCGATTCAGCAGAAAACGGGGATCCCCACCGGGGTCCCCGTTTTTTCGTTTTACTCGCCTCGTGCTGAGCCCGAATCAGATGTCCTGGCCCGCCCGAAGGATGCCCACCCGGCGCAACAGCATCGCGATCAACGGGTCGAGGGCGAAGACCAGAAACGCCACCGACCCGAAGAACGCGGCCAGTACCGCCACACAGACGCCCTGAGCCACCGCACTGACGGCGTTGACCCGAATGTTGTGCACCGCTACCGCCGACAAGCCGTGCACCAAACGCACCCGCGGTGAACTCGCATGGAACCACTGCCAGGTGCCGAAGAACAGGATGACGAGGAAGTTCAGCGGCAGGGCGAGCCGTCCGGCGAGGTAGTCGCCGAATTCGTCGTTCAGGCTGGTGGTGAACGGCATCAACACCACGCCGAGCAGCCTGAGGTTGTTCAACCAGATGATCGTGGTGTCCACTCGGGGAATGTGTTCGAACTGACGCACATGAATCAGCCAGAGCAGCCCGAGGAGCAGGAAACTGATCACGACGTTGAGCAGGCTCGGCCACAACCCGATCAGTCGCTGGTTGAGTTCGGCGGCCGAGTCGACCGAACCCAACGCGTTGACGGACAGGTTGAACGCGAGCAGGGTGGCCGCGATGGCGAAGACCCCGTCCGTGTACGCCTCCAGGCGGCGAGTGGAGAGCACGGTGCGATGCAGCGGACGCTGACCGGTCGAGGGCCCCGACGGGGTGTCTGGACCCGGCTCGATCTGCATAGCGGGCAGCCTACTCGCCGGTGATCTCCTCGCGCACCCGACGTAGGTCTTCCATCAGAGCGCCGATCAGGATCCAGTGCTGCGGGTGCGGTGTGCTGATCGTGAGCGGCGCGGTCAGGGCCGGAAGCTCAGCCGGCAGGCGCGCGGCCGAGCCCTGCGGCTCGGCAACCGTCAACAGCCGCAGATCGTGCGCCGCCCGGTCGAGCTCGATCGCAAAGGCCTGCACGGTGGGCTCCAGGTGCAGGGAATCGTCGTAGTGGTCACGTAACGCCCTGGTCATCCCCAGCGCGCGAGTGACCAACGGCGCCAGCCGGCCGTAGAGCTCAGTGTCGGCCGCCAGCACCGCGCGGTGCTTGGCCTGCCGGGGATTGAGGGTGAGGCTCTCCTCGGCCGACGTGATCGCCCGTTCCGCCTTGGCCAGCATGGGCCGGAGCAACCGCGCCTGGATCATCAACGACTCCAGATCGGCGAACTTCTGCGGCACCAGCAGCGCCGCGGCCACCCGCTCGAAGGTGGCGGCGATCTCCTCGGTCAGCCGCGTGACCGCATCGTGCGCGGGCGCCAGCAGCACCGGCGGGACGATCAGCGCGTTCACGATCACGGCGATGGCCGCGCCGAGGATCGTTTCGATGATGCGATCCCGCGAATAGGTCGGGGTCGCCGCTCCCAGCGCCAGAACCAGCATCGCGCTGATCGGGATCTGGTTCGCCGAGCCGGGGGAGAGCTTGAGCGCCCAGGCCAGGAAGATGCACAGGATGATCGCCAGCAGCACGATCCAACTGGACTGACCGAATGCCAGACCGACCAGCAGAGCCACCAGCACGCCGCCGACGACGCCGAGGCTGCGTTCCAGCGCCCGGCCGAGTGACTGGTTGACGCTGGGCTGGACCACGAAGATGGCCGCCATCGCCGCGAAGATCGGCAATTGCTCCGGCAGCAGCCAGAGCGAGACGAACCAGGCGAGGGTGACGGCCACGGTGGTCTTGAGGGTCTGCAGAAGCGGTATCCGCCGGGATACGCGCAGGCTAGCCGTTATTCGCACGGTTCCAGGCTACAAGGGTCACCGCCGGGAGGACCGCGGGCTATCCGTTGATGGATGGCAGCACCGTCACCGGTCGATCGAGGAAGCGGGCGTATTCCCGCAGCGCCCGATCGGTGTGCTGTGCCTCGGCCGGTGTCTCCGGGGCGAACGGCTGCGGTTGCACGGTGATGAGCCGGGGTTTCCACTCCCGACGCCAGGTCCCGATCACCCGACCGTGACGCAGCAGAGCGGGCAGGAAAATGCCGTTCTTGCCGGGCACCACCCGGTCGAAGTCGGCCGGGTCGGCGGCGAAACGACGGTCCTGATAGCCCAGGTAGTACTCGTCGAAACCGGGCAACGCCAGCACGGCATCCCGGCCGCGCCCCGGACGGGACCAAGCGTGAGAGGCGGTGTCGGCGGTGACCGGAAGATAGTGACTGACCCCGTCGACCTGCCATTCGACGAGTCGGGGCCGGATCACGGCCAACGCCACCTTGGCCTGTGCCCCGGTCACTTGGGCCCACCAGGCGAAGTCCGCCACCGTAGCCGGCCCGTGACCGGTCAGGTAGCGCAGCAGGAACTCGCCAAGCGCCTCGTCGGGCTCCAGCGCACGATGCACCGGCACCCACTCCTGCAGCAGCGTCAGCAGCTGTTGTGCGCCCACCTGCCGGCCCCAGCAGAGCGTGCCGGACTGCGCCAGGTGCCAGATCAGGTGATACCCGCGCTGGCCGCTGGCATCGATGCCGCTCCGCTCCAGTTCGGTGAGGAAGTCGGCTCGGCTCAGTTGTCGGCCGCCGGAGAGCACCTCGACGGCCACCGTCCTGGCGCGTTCGATCAGGGCCTCGTCGAGGTCGAGCTCTCGCCGGCGACGTGCGGAACCGGCCCAGAGCCGGGGCGTCGTGAGCGAGAGCATCCAGGTCAGCTCGTGACCTGGCACAAAATGCAAGGTGCCCCGCATCGGCCAGGACCGCACGATGCGACCGGAGTCGATCAGGGCGTCGACGTCAGCCTCGGTCGTACCGGGGGAGCGGATGGCGACGGCCCATTTCGCCCAGCGCAGGTCCTGCGCCTGCATCGCCAGCATCCGCTCGACGACGTCGACCGGGCTCGGCGCCGCGGACCCGGCCAGCGCCTGACTGCGCAGGCGCTGGCGGACCACGTCGGTGGATGAGGCTGCACTCACCTCACCAGAGTGTCAGATCGACCTCGGTCAGGCCAGGTCGTCGTCGGTGCGGGCACCGAACACGATCTCGTCCCAGCTGGGCATCGAGGCCCGGCCCCGGCGACCTGAGGTGCTGGCCGAACGCGGTTGTGCGGCTGTGCCCTGGTTGGCCCACAGGCTGCCACGGGCGGTTTCCGGACGTTCCACCGGCACATCCGCCTCGGCCTGCGGCGCGGGTTCGGCCTGCGCGGCGGGCTCCACCAGGCGGATACCCGGTTCGGCGTCCCCGGTCGGCTCGACCGCGCCGGCGGGCGTAGGGGAACCGGTCGTTCCGCGGGATCCCCGCTCACCGGAAACCTGCGCGCCGGTCGTCGGGGTCACGTTCGCTGCCGCCTCCCGCTCACCGCGGCGGCGACGCAACGATTCCAGCAGATCGGCCGTTTCACTCAGGCTCTGCGCCGGCTCGGCGGCACGTTTGATCGCGGCCTTGGACACCGCCTCGGTGGTATTGGCCGAGCGCGGGTACGGCGCCGGGTCGTGCAACGGAGCGGTGTCGTTGAGAATGTCGTCCGCGAGCGATTCCTTGAAGGTGAACGCACCGCTGTCGAAGCGGGACACGTCGGCCAGGCTGGTCTCCGCCCCCACGGCGCGAAGCCGGGGAATCAGGGCGCCCTTGAGCTCACCCTGCTGGGAGAGCGCGATGGCCTCACCGCCGATGGGGCTCAGAGCGTTCTTCTTGGGCTCGAAACCCCAGCGCGCATCATGGTCGATGTCGTCGGCGGTGAAGGCGAGCTTCACGATCCAACCGACACCGGGCTCTTTCCAACTCGCCCAACGTTCGTCCGTCGCGCCGAGCGACGCCAACCGCTCCCGGATGACCCCGCCGAAGTTCGCGGCCTCGTCCTCGGGGTCTGGGTCGCTCGCCGTGTGCACGGGCACGCTCAACGCCGACGACACGATGTACTCGCGTTCGGCGACGACGGGTCCCTCGAACCGGCGCACGAAGTCGATGGACGCGCCGGTCACGGCGGCCACGTCTTCTGCGGACATGCCGGCGCGAATGTGCGCCTGCACCTCCCGGGGAGACAACTTGGGCCGAACCGACGAATCCGTTTGGGTTTGGCGAAGCCGGGACTGGAGAACTGCATCGATGGGGATCCGGAAACGATCACCCTCTTCAGACGCTGCAAGCAGCGCGCCGTTCTCGACTCCGATAACTTTCAAATCCTGCATGGCGAAAGCCCTCTCGCGATCACTGATGGCCCTACCTTGCCACGTGAATGGGGGATTCCTGGGGAATACGCCGGGCGTGCCGCAAGTTGATGGAAGGACCAACCGGACTGGTTGGTGATTGGTTTGCTATTCCGCACGGATTGTTGCAAACTATGGCCGCCGATTTCGTTTATCGGCGTTACTGAAATGGATGGGCATGGCAACCGACTACGACGCACCAAGAAAGACCGAAGACGACTCAGAGTCGATCGAGGCCCTCAAGGAGCGTGTACCCGACAAGATGTCTGGTGTCGTTGATGTTGACGACTCCGACAACCCCGGTGGTTTCGACCTCCCGGGCGCCGATTTGTCCGACCTCGACCTCGACGTCGTCGTTCTGCCCCCGCAGGCCGACGAGTTCACCTGCGTCGAGTGCTTCCTCGTGAAGCACCGTTCGCAGATGTCGCACGAGACCAAGCTCGGCCCGGTCTGCCTGGAGTGCGACGCCTAACAGCGCGCTTAGTTACTTGATGCTGGCCGTCGCGATCCATTGATCGCGGCGGCCATTTTCTGTGGGTGGCGGCTGGAGACCAACCAGTACGGTGACGGGTCGGTCGGGTCCTCCAGAGGTATGCGCACCACGGGCTGAACCCAGCCGCGGATCAGGAGCCAGGCCCGGGCGTCCAACCGCGGACCGCGCTCACTGGTGGCCTCTGGCCCGTCGATCGGAATGGCCTCGCCGAGCAGAGTGGTCTCGATCTGCGCCTTCCCGGCGGTGAGCACACCGTTCTCGACCCGCACGGTGGGGGAGGCCAGCACGAACAGGAGTGCGCTGCCCAGATACAACACCATGGCGGTGCTGATGCCGGCCAGCAGCGAGATCGGGGCGAAGACGAGCAGGCTCGCCGGGATGACGAGGCCGATGATGATGAAGATCCACGGGGACGGCCAGAGTTTTTCGCGATAGACAGGCATGGCTCTATTCGATCAGATATCTGCACTACCCTCGACACGTGGCTGAAAGCGTCGAAGTCCTGATTACCGCGTCCGTTCTCCCGACATACGCCCATCCGGGTGACGCCGGAGCCGATCTGCACGCCGCCGAGGCGCTGATCCTGGCTCCCGGTGAACGGGCCCTCGTCGGCACCGGTGTGTCGATCGCCCTACCGGATGGCTATGTCGCCTTTGTGGTGCCGCGCAGCGGCCTCGCCGTCAAACACGGCATCACGATCGTGAACTCGCCGGGCACCGTCGACGCCGGCTACCGCGGTGAGGTCAAGGTGGCGCTGTTGAACACCGACCGAAACACCCCCTTCGAGATCAACGTCGGCGACCGTATCGCCCAGCTGATCGTCGCCCCGGTGTCCCGCGCCGTCTTCGTCCCGGTCGAACGCCTGCCGGGGAGCCTGCGCGGCTCCGGCGGCTTCGGTTCCACCGGTGTGACGACCGAAGACATCACGCCGGACCGAAGCACCCAGACAGAAACGGCACCGCACCCGGCGGCTGCCCAGCAGAGCGGAGAAACCCTGTGAGTGACAACGTGAACCCCGACACGCGCTCGAGCCTCGACGCCAAGGCCGCCAAGAAGGCGGAGAAGGCCGAGAAGAAGGCCCGCAAGAACGCCGACCCGATCGTCGAGTCGACCGAAACCGACCTGGCCACGACCGAAGCCGATGAGGCCGAGGCGCCGTCCGAGGACCCGAACGCGAAGTCCGCCCCGGAGGACCGGGACGTGGCGGGACCGCTCGACGAGTCCGAGGCCAACCCGGTTCGCCCCTACGTCGACCTGGGCGGAGTCAAGATCCTCCCGCGCGAGGGCCTGCACCTGCGTCTGGAAATCGAAGAGGGCAGCAAGCGGGTCGTCGCCATCGGGCTGGACTATGCCGGCTCGACCCTGCAGGTACAGCCGTTCGCCGCGCCGCGCTCCAGCGGGCTGTGGAACGAGATCCGCACCCAGATCGCCGACCAGATCGGCAAGCAGGGCGGCTCCACGACCCCCAGAGAGGGCCCGTTCGGCCCCGAGCTCGTCGCTGAGATCCCCGTGGCTGCCGGCCAGGGCCCGAGCGGCAGCACCCGGCTGGCCCGGTTCATCGGCGTGGACGGACCGCGCTGGTTTCTCCGCGGCGTGATCGCCGGTGAGGGCGCCATCAACCCCGAGGCCGCCGCGGCGATCGAAGACCTGTTCCGCAGCATCGTCGTCGTGCGTGGCTCCTCGCCGATGCCGCCCCGCGACCTCATTCCGCTGCGCATGCCGGCCAATGCGGCCGGTGCCGCGACGCCGACCCCCTAACCGGGAGAAGCCGATGCCGGACACGCCCCACGATCCCGACTCGTCCCGACCCGACCCGGCACCTACCGGGCGGGACGGTGCCGCCGACCCCGCCGTCAATCCGCTGGCCGACGGAATGGCCGCGGCCGCCCGCCGGGCTGGCTTCAGTGCCGCCGCGGACGGCCAGCCGATCAGCGGGCACGCCCTGTTGGCCGCGATGGGCGGCATCCGCGGCATCGTCGAAGCCGTGCTGCCCGGCCTCGTGTTCCTCGTCACCTACAGCCTCACCCTCGACCTCGTTCCGGCGCTCATCGCGCCGGTGCTGATCGGCGTGATCTTCTGCGGGCTGCGGCTCGCGCAGAAACAGACCGTCACCCAGGCCATCGGCGGGCTCATCGGCATCGGCCTCAGTGCCGTGCTCGCCCTGCTCACCGGCCGGGCCGAGGACTTCTACCTCCCCGGCTTCTGGACCAACGCGGTCTACGGCGCCGCCCTGCTCGTCTCCGCCCTGGTCGGCTGGCCGCTGATCGGCGTGGCCGTCGGGTTCCTCAAGGGCGAGCAGCTCGCCTGGCGAGCCGACCCGTCCAAACGACGGGTGTTCAGCATCCTCACCCTGATGTGGGCCGGATTGTTCGCTCTGCGTCTGGCCGTGCAGCTGCCGCTCTACTACGCCGGCAACGTCGAGGCCCTGGGCGCAACCAAGCTTCTGATGGGCATCCCGCTGTTCGCACCGCTCCTGGTGCTGTCCTGGCTGATGGTGCGCTCGGTCTACGCGGCCACCGCGCAGCCGGAACCGCGCGACCCCGCCGGCTCCTGACGGCTCCCGGACACTGCCGGTGGGCGCCCGGCATCCCCAGCCGGTGCGGGCATCGGTGGTATAGTTATCTTGACGTCAAGATAGTTTGGTAAGGCTACCCTTGCTGGCCAAAACCGGCGTCGCTTAGTCAGGATTGAGGATTGCGGACGGTATCCCGTCGGTTTCCACAAAGGAGAGGGCATCGTGTCTGCTGTAAATAGTTTTGGAGCTCGGGACACCCTGCGCGTCGGTTCGACGGACTACGAGGTCTTTCGTCTGGACGCCGTCACGGGCCACGAGAAGCTGCCGTTCAGCCTCAAGGTGCTGCTGGAGAACCTCCTCCGCACCGAAGACGGCGCCAACATCACCGCGGACCACATCCGCGCCCTCGGCGCCTGGGTCCCCACCGCCGAACCGGACACCGAAATCCAGTTCACGCCCGCCCGCGTGATCATGCAGGACTTCACCGGTGTGCCCTGCATCGTCGACCTCGCCACCATGCGTGAGGCCGTCGCCGACCTCGGCGGCGACCCGAACACCATCAACCCGCTCGCTCCCGCCGAACTGGTCATCGACCACTCGGTCATCGCCGACCTCTTCGGCAGCGACAACGCCCTCGAGCGCAACGTGGAGATCGAGTACGAGCGCAACGGGGAGCGCTACCAGTTCCTCCGCTGGGGCCAGACCGCCTTCGACGACTTCAAGGTCGTCCCGCCGGGAACCGGCATCGTGCACCAGGTGAACATCGAATACCTCGCTCGGGTCACGTTCACGCGTGAGGTGGGCGGAGTCCTCCGGGCCTACCCGGACACCTGCGTCGGCACCGACTCGCACACCACCATGGTCAACGGCCTGGGCGTGCTCGGCTGGGGCGTCGGCGGCATCGAAGCCGAGGCGGCCATGCTCGGCCAGCCCGTGTCGATGCTCATCCCCAAGGTCGTCGGCTTCAAGCTGAACGGCTCGATCCCCACCGGCGTCACCGCGACCGACGTCGTGCTCACCATTACCCAGATCCTGCGCCAGCACGGCGTGGTCGGCAAGTTCGTCGAGTTCTACGGTGAGGGTGTCGCCGAGGTCCCGCTGGCCAACCGCGCCACCATCGGCAACATGAGCCCCGAGTTCGGCTCGACCGCCGCCATGTTCCCGATCGACGACGTCACCCTCGGCTACCTGCGCCTCACCGGCCGCAGCGAGGAGCAGGTCGCCCTGGTCGAGGCGTACTCCAAGCTGCAGGGCCTCTGGCACGACCCCGCTCAGGAGCCCAACTTCAGCGAGTACCTCGAACTGGACCTCGGCACCGTCGTCCCCTCGATCGCCGGGCCGAAGCGCCCGCAGGACCGCGTCGAACTGAGCAACGCCAAGTCGCAGTTCGAAATCGACCTGCAGAACTACGCCACCCACGACCTGTCGATGGTGGACGCTGCCGTCGAGGCGTCGTTCCCCGCGTCGGACCCGCCCGGCTTCACCGCGCAGGACGAGCAGAGCGCGCACCAGCTCTCCCACCAGCACGTCAGCCACGCTCCGGTGTCGGTCTCCAGCCCGGTTCCGATCGAAACGGCCGACGGCGCGCGTTACACCCTCGACCACGGTGCCGTCGCGGTCGCGGCGATCACCTCCTGCACCAACACGTCCAACCCCTCCGTGATGCTCGCGGCCGGCCTGCTGGCGCGCAACGCGGTGAAGAAGGGACTGACGTCCAAGCCCTGGGTCAAGACGACGCTGGCGCCGGGCTCGAAGGTTGTCACCGACTACTACGCGAAGGCCGGACTCACCGACGACCTCGAGGCCCTCGGCTTCTACACCGTCGGCTACGGCTGCACCGTCTGCATCGGCAACACCGGTCCGCTGATCGATGAGGTATCCGCGGCGATCAACGACAACGATCTTGCCGTCACCGCCGTGCTCTCGGGCAACCGCAACTTCGAGGGCCGGATCAGCCCCGATGTGAAGATGAACTACCTCGCCAGCCCGCCGCTGGTCATCGCCTACGCCCTGGCCGGGTCGATGAACTTCGACTTCGACACCGACGCGCTCGGCACCGACACCGACGGCAACGACGTATTCCTCAAGGACATCTGGCCCGACTCCGCGGAGGTGCAGGCCACGATCGACAGCTCGATCGACACCGAGATGTTCACCAAGGAATACGGTGAGGTCTTCGCCGGCGACGAGCGGTGGCGGTCACTGCCCACGCCCGACAGCGAGGTCTTCGAGTGGGATGCCGAGTCCACCTACGTGCGGAAGCCCCCGTACTTCGACGGCATGACGCTCGAGACCACCCCAGTCAGCGACATCGTCGGCGCCCGGGTGTTGGCCAAGCTCGGCGACTCGGTGACCACCGACCACATCAGCCCGGCCGGCAACATCAAGGCCGACAGCCCCGCCGGTGCCTACCTGCTGGAGCACGGCGTGGCGCGTAGCGACTTCAACTCCTACGGCTCCCGCCGCGGCAACCACGAGATCATGATCCGCGGTACCTTCGCCAACATCCGCTTGAAGAACCAGCTGCTCGAGGGCGTCGAGGGTGGCTACACCCGCGACTTCACCAAGCCGGATGCGCCGCAGTCGTTCATCTACGACGCCAGCCAGAACTACCAGGCTGCCGGCACGCCCCTGGTCATCTTCGGAGGCAAGGAGTACGGCTCCGGGTCATCGCGTGACTGGGCGGCCAAGGGCACCAGCCTGCTGGGTGTCAAGGCGGTCATCACCGAGAGCTTCGAACGCATCCACCGCTCGAACCTGATCGGCATGGGCGTCGTTCCGCTGCAGTTCCCGGTCGGGGAGAGCTGGACGTCGCTCGGCCTGGACGGCACCGAGAGCGTGTCGATCTCCGGAATCGAAGAGCTGAACGAGGGCCGCACGCCCAAGACCGTGCACGTCGTCGCGACGCCGACGGAGCATTCAGCTCCTGGCAAGGCGGTTGTCGAGTTCGACGCCGTCGTGCGTATCGACACTCCCGGCGAGGCGGACTACTACCGCAACGGTGGAATCCTGCAGTACGTGCTGCGCTCGCTCGTCGCCTAGCGCGTCAGACAGCTACAGCACACCTGCTGGCGCGTAGACTCGGGGAATCCGAACTGCGCGCCAGCACTGTTTTCGCGTGGCCCGACGAAAGGCTGTACCCATGACCCTTCTGGAGACGATCCACGGTCCCAGGGACCTCGACGGTCTCACGAAGGAACAACTGGTCGAGCTGGCCGCCGAGGTCCGGGCGTTCCTGGTCGCGGAGATCTCCAAGACTGGCGGGCACCTCGGCCCCAACCTCGGCGTGGTGGAGATGACCATCGCCATCCACCGCATCTTCGACTCGCCGCGAGACGCGGTCGTGTTCGACACCGGGCACCAGTCCTACGTGCACAAGATGCTCACCGGCCGGCAGGACTTCAGCCGGCTCCGCCAGACCAACGGTCTGGCCGGGTACCCGCAAAGACGCGAGTCCGAGCACGACATCGTGGAGAGCTCGCACGCCTCCAGCTCGTTGTCCTGGGCAGACGGGATCTCCCGGGCGTTCGAGATGACCGGGCAGCAGGACCGGCATGTCATCGCCGTGGTCGGCGACGGCGCCCTCACCGGCGGGATGACCTGGGAAGCGCTGAACAACATCAGCGACGACAACAACCGCCGCCTGATCATCGTGGTCAACGACAACGGTCGGTCCTACGCGCCGACGATCGGCGGCATGGCCCGCTTCCTGAACACCGTACGGCTGCGCCGCAGTTACCGGGCGGCCTACCTGACCAGCCGGGAGGCGTTCGACCACATGGGTGCGCCCGGCCGCGCCGTGTTCCGCGGGGTGCGGGGCGGCCTGCACGGGTTCCTCAGCCGGTTCACCAACAACGAGGCCCTGTACTCCAACCTCGACATCAAGTACATCGGCCCGGTCGACGGGCACGACATGGAAGCCATGCTCGAGGCGCTGAGCCAGGCCAAGGATTACGGTGCGCCGGTGATCGTGCACACCATCACCCAGAAGGGCAAGGGCTACGACCCGGCCGTTCAGGACATCGCCGACCAGTTCCACGCCGTCGGGATCATCGACCCCGAGACCGGTGAGCCGACCGAAAGCGCCGGCGCTCCGTCCTGGACCTCGGTCTTCGCCGACGAACTGCTCGCCCTGGCCACCGACAACCCGAAGCTGGTCGCGATCACCGCCGCCATGCTGCGACCTACCGGCCTGCACAAGATGGCCGAGCGCTTCCCCCAGCGGGTGCACGACGTGGGCATCGCCGAACAACACGCCGTGACCAGTGCCGCCGGCCTCGCGTTCGGTGGGCTGCACCCTGTCGTCGCGCTGTACGCCACCTTCATCAACCGGGCGTTCGACCAGGTTCTGATGGATGTCGCGCTGCATCAGGCGGGCGTCACCTTCGTTCTCGACCGGGCCGGCGTGACCGGACCGGACGGGCCCAGCCACCACGGCATGTGGGACCTGGCGATTCTCCAGGTCATCCCGAACATCCGCCTCGCGGCTCCGCGGGACTCGACCCGGTTGCGCGAAGAGCTCGCTGAGGCCGTCCTCGTCGACGACGGCCCGACCGTGCTGCGCTTCCCCAAGGGGAGCACCGGTGTGGAGTACGACGCCGTTGAACGCCTGCCCGACGGGGTGGACGTGCTGCTGCGCAGCAGCCAGCAGGACGTGCTCATCGTCACGGTCGGCCCGATGGCCGCTATGGGCCTCGAGGTCGCCGAACGTCTCGCCGCACAGGGCATCGGGGCCACCGTCGTCGACCCTCGGTGGGTCGTGCCGGTGCCGCGCAGCATCATCGGCCTCGCCGCCGAGCACCGCATCGTGGTGAGCATCGAGGACGGCGTCCGGGTGGGCGGCGTCGGCACCCGCATCCGTCAGGACCTGCGCGAGGCCGGCGTCGACACCGCCGTGACCGAGCTGGGTCTACCGGACGAGTTCCTCGACCACGGGACCCGGGCGGAGATCCTCGAGCGGGTGGGGTTGACCCCGCAGCGCATCGCCAGAGACGTTGTCGCGATGGTGCTCGGCAGCAAGCTGCCGCACGCCAGGGCGTTGCCGGCTGACGCCGACCAGACCGGCACGGGCTCGCTGCCGGTGCAGCGAGCCCCCCGCGACTAGCCCGGCGCGACTAGCCGGCCGCGACTAGTCCGGTAGGCCTGCCAGCCTCAGTTCAGGACGGTGTCGCCTGCCGGCACCGTGCGGCCGACGCCGCGGATCGATGGGTTGTGGAAGCTTCCGCCGAACGCACGCTCGCTGGCACCCACCCGGTCGAGGTACGGCGTGACGCCGCCCATCTGGAACGGCCATCCGGCGCCGAGGATCATGCACAGGTCGATGTCTTCCGGTGCGTGCACCACGTCGTCGTCGAGCATCCGTTTGATCTCATCGGCCAGACCGGTTTCGACCCTGCTCAGGATCTCCGCGGCGGTCATGGGCGTCGTCCCGCCCGCGACGATCTTCTGGGCGCCCTTGTCGAACCCGGTGACCTTGCCGCCCGAGTTGCGTTCGAGGATCTTGCCGTGCTCCGCCAGGCGGTGCAGGTTCGGGCTGTCGAAGAACCGGTCGGGGAAGGCGGCGTGGTGGGTGTCGAGCACGTGCGCCCCGACCGTGAGCCCGACCAGCTCGAGCAGTTCGAACGGGGTCATCGGCAGTCCGAACGGTCGGAGGGCGCCGTTGACCACCTCGAACGAGGTGCCGGTGTCGACCGCGTGCATGGCCTCGCCGAGCAGTTTGGCCAGCAGGCGGTTGACCACGAAGCCCGGGGTGTCGCGGGTGATGACGGCGTTCTTCTTGAGCTTCGCGGCCACCACCATGGCCGTGGACAGGGTCTCGTCGTTGGTGGCCGGTGTGTTCACCACCTCGATCAGCGGCATCACCGCGACCGGGTTGAAGAAATGGAAGCCGACCAGACGTTCCGGGTGGGTCAGCTTGGCGCCGATCTGCTCGACCGACAGCGATGAGGTGTTGGTCGCCAGGATCGCCGTGGGGGAGAGGTGCTGCTCCACCTCTGCGAACACCTGCTGCTTGACGCCGAGCTCCTCGAAGACCGCCTCGATGACCCAGTCGGCATCGGCGAAGTCGGATTTGTCGGTGGTCCCGGTGACGAGGGCGCGCAGCCGGTTGGCCTCGTCGCCGTTGATCCGGCCCTTGTCGTGCAGGGTCTGGATTTCGCCGTGGATGTAGCCGACGCCCTTGTCGACCCTGGCCTGGTCGAGGTCGGTGATGACGACGGGAACCTTGAGCCGCCGCACGAACAGAAGCGCGAACTGGCTGGCCATCAGGCCGGCTCCGATCACGCCGACCTTCCGGACGGGCCGGGCGAGGGCTTTGTCCGGCGCACCGGCGGGCTTCTTGGCACGTTTCTGCACCAGGTTGAACGCGTAGATGCTGGCGGGCAGCTGGTCTCCGGCGATGAGGTCGGCCAGGACGTCGTCCTCCCGCGCGAACGCCTCCGCCTTGCTGCTGGTGCGGGCGGCCTTGATCAGGTCGAGCGCGGCGTACGGTGACGTGGCGATGGTGCCGATCTTGGACTGCAGGGACTTGCGGGCGATGCCGACGGCGGCATCCCACTTCACCAGGCGTTCGATCTTGCCAGGGGCGTTCGGCCGGGACACCGTGACACGGCCGGCGATGACACCGTCGGCCCAGCGGATGGAGTCCTCGAGGAAGCTGACCGAGCGGAACAGGGTGTCGGCGATCCCCAGTGTGAGCGCGTCACGTCCGGTGAGAGTGCGGTTGTTCTTCAGCGGGTTCTCGATGATGACCTTGAGGGCGTTCTCGATCCCGATCAGGTTCGGCAGCAGGTAAGAGCCACCCCAGCCGGGAATGAGACCGAGGAAGACCTCGGGCAGGGCCAGGGCGGGAACGCTTTCGTCGACCGTGCGGTAGTCCGCGTTCAACGCGATCTCGAGGCCGCCGCCGAGGGCCAGGCCGTTGATGAACACGAAGGACGGCACTCCCAGGGTGCCCAGTGTGCCGAGGGCGTGGTGGCCGAGCTGGGCGAGCAGCTTGCCGACCTCCCGGGACGGGACGTCGCTGACCTTGCTGAGGTCGGCTCCGGCCGCCAGGATGAACGGTTTGCCGGTCACGGCGACGCCGTGGATCTCTCCGTTCTGCGCGCGAACGGCCAGTGCGTCCAGGGCTACTTTGAATTCGAGGAGGGTGTTGGGGCCGAGCGTGTTCGGCCGGGTGTGGTCCCGGCCGTTGTCCAGGGTGAGCAGCGCCAGGGTGCGACCGCCGGACAGGGGGACGTCACGCACGAACGAGTGGGTGACGACCTCGTCGCCGAAGATCTCGACCAGAGGAGTGAAGTCGACGGTGGCGTAGTCGACCACGGTCGGAGTGGTGGTGTCGGTCATCGCTTGGCTGCCTTCCTGCTGAAGTTCGGATTCTCCCAGATAACGGTTCCGCCCTGGCCGAGCCCGACGCACATCGCGGTGACGCCGTAACGCACCTCCGGGTGGTCTTCGAACTGGCGGGCCAGCTGGTTCATCAGGCGCACACCGGAGGACGCGAGCGGATGCCCGATGGCGATCGCGCCGCCGTACTCGTTGACCCGGGGGTCGTCGTCGTCGATGCCGAAGTGGTCGAGGAACGAGATCACCTGGACGGCGAAGGCCTCGTTGAGTTCGAACAGACCGATATCGGTGATCGACAGGCCGGCCTTGCGCAGTGCCTTCTCGGTAGAGGGCACCGGGCCCAGACCCATCACCTCCGGCTCGACGCCGGCAAAGGCGAAGCTGACCATCTTCATCTTGACGCTGAGGCCGAGCTCCTTCGCCGCCGCTCCGCTGGCGAGCAGGCAGGCGGTGGCGCCGTCGTTGAGACCGGACGCGTTCCCGGCCGTGATGCGCCCGTGCGGCCGGAACGGGGTCTTGAGGCCGGCCAGGCCCTCGAGCGTGGTCTCGGGTCTGGGTGCCTCATCGCGTGTCGCCAGACCCCAGCCGGACTCGCTGCGGGTCGCCACCGACACCAGGTCGGGCTGGATCTTGCCGGCGGCGTAGGCCGCGGCGACCTTCTGCTGGCTCCGCAGAGCGTAGCGATCGGAACGATCCTTGGTGTATTCGGGGAACCGGTCGTGGATGCGTTCGGCCGTGGCTCCCATATTCAGGGCGTCCTCGCTGACCAACCGTTCGCTGAGAAAGCGCGGGTTGGGGTCGACGTCGGCTCCCATCGGGTGACGACCCATGTGCTCGACCCCTCCCGCGATGGCGAGGTCGTAGGCGCCGAAGCCGATCGCGGCTCCCAGTGTGGTCACCGAGGTCATCGCACCCGCGCACATCCGGTCGATCGCGAAACCCGGAACGGAGAGGGGCAGACCCGCCAGAAGAGCCGCGGTGCGACCCAGGGTGAGACCCTGATCACCCGTCTGCGTGGTCGCCGCGATGGCGACATCGTCGATGCGTTCCCCCGGGGCGGTCGGATTGCGTTCCATCAGACCGGTGATCGCCTTGACCACCAGGTCGTCGGCGCGGGTATTCCAGTACATCCCCTTTTCCCCGGCCCGACCGAACGGGGTGCGAACCCCGTCCACGAAGACGACATCAGTTCTCTCGGCCACTTTGCCTCCATCACTCGAAACAGGTATCGCACGATCCTAGGGTGACGCCAGAACTGCCGGGGATTCCTTTGCTTGTTCCTACGACTCCGAGTCCGGCCCGACCACGGTCGGTTGGTGGAGTTCCACAAAGGCATCCGCTATCCGTTGTGCAGTCGCCTCAATCTGCCAGGACCGGGCGCCCAGTTCGGCCAGCGCGGCACCGATGGCCTCGGCGTCGGCCGGTTCCGGCGGCTGCCAGGACACCCGGCGCAGGTGCTCGGGGGTCAGCAGGTTCTCCAGCGGGACGGCCCACTCCTCTGACACCGCGGTCAGGGCGGCTCTGGCGTTCTTGAACCGCACATCGGCTTCGGGATTACGATCGGCCCAGGCCCTGGGTGGGGGCAGGGTGTCACCGTTCGCCTTCACGGCGGGCAGGTCGGTACTGGCCAGACCGGTACGGATGGCGTTCCACCAGCGGTCGAGTTCGGTGCGGCTGGCCCGACCGTTGAACTCGCGCAGCTCGGCGAGAGCCTGGCGGCTGACCGGTAGAACGCGGGCAGCGGCGACCAGGGACGCATCGGGGACCAGCCGGCCGGGGGAGATGTCGAGTTCCTGGGCCAGGGCGTCCCTCGCCTCCCACAGTGCGCGAGCGACGGCGAGGTTGCGCTGGCCACGTACCGAGTGCAGGCCGGACAACCGGCGCCAGGGTTCGGCGCGCGCGGCCTTGGTCTCGCGGGCGAGGACGGCAGCGAACTCCTCCGCCGCGATGCGGGTCTTGTCGGAGTCGACCAGCAGCTGGACCATGCTGTCGCGCAGGTCGGGAAGCAGTTCCACGTCCAGCGCCGCGTACACCAGCCAACTCTCCGGCAGTGGGCGGGTGGCCCAGTTCGCGGCCGAGTGCTCCTTGGCCAGGTGGATACCGAGCAGTTCCTCCACCACGGTTCCCAGACCCACCCGGGGCAGGCCCAGCAGCCGGGCGGCCAACTCGGTGTCGAAGATACGGCGCGGGTCCAGACCCACCTCGCGCAGGCACGCGAGGTCCTGGCTGGCGGCGTGCAGGATCCACTCTTCGTCGCCGATCGCCGCGTTCAGTTCGCTGAAGTCGGCTATGGCAGGAGGGTCGAACAGGAACGTTCCGGCATCCCGCCGAAAGACCTGGATCAGGTAGGCGCGCTGCGAGTAGGTGAAACCGGATGCCCGTTCGGCGTCGATGCCGATCGGACCGGTACCGGCCCGCAACGCTTCGATCGCAGCGAGGTACGCATCCCGCGAATCGATGACGTCGTGGTCAACCACGGGAGGCTCGGTGTGCCGAGAGGTCGGTGACCGCCACGGTTGTTGTGCCTGCTGTACTGAAACCCACGCTGCTCCTCATACCTACCGTGCCCAACCCGACGGCCGGGCCGCCCAAAGTGTTCAGGTCGGCGCTGACCGTACCTGCCGGGTGCCTGCCGGCGTCAACGCCGACGGCTCGCACGTCCAGCGTATGCAGTACGGCGCTACTTTGGGTCATCGTCTGCCCGGACGGGCCGCCCGGTGTGTTCTCCGGTGCCGCGACGGGCCGGTCTGGCGCACTGCTCGGATGGGTTTCGGAGGAGCCGGACGACGCCCGGTCGTCGGCGGATTGCACGCTGCTGGCGGTCTCACCGGCCGGCGGCAGGCCGGCGAGCATGCAGAGCAGCTCACTCCACCCCTCCACGTGAGCGGCGAGGTCGCTGTCCTGCGGGCTCCAGGAGGCGCGCAGCTCGATCTGGGCACCGTCGCCCTGGGAGGCCAGCTCGCCGAAGCCGGAGGAGAGCACCTTGGTGGCGGTGCCGGACGCGGAGGTGTACGTGGCTCCGCGGGCATCCAGGGCGTCGACCAGCCACGCCCACGCGACCTCGGCCAGGAACGGGTCGACGCCGATGTCGGTTTCGAGTGGGGCCTGAGCGAAGCAGACCACCCGGAACGGGCCGCCCCAGCTGTCGGGTTCGTCGGGGTCGTAGAGCACAATGAAGCGCCCGGTGCCGAAGTCGGAGTCGCTGTCGTGGCGCACCGGGGTGACATTCGCGGACAGCGCGACGGCATGCGGGGCCAGGTTGCCCGGGGCGGTGATCTCGGTCACGACCAGTTCGTCCCGAGGTTGGGCTCGACGGATCGAGTCAAGCGCTGCAGCGAACTCCGCGGGGAGGTGGGGCTGATCCTTCGAATCGGGCACGTCAGCAGACTAGAGTTTTTTCGCAGGTAGGGGTGCTAGGCACGCCGAACAGCGTGGAGGTAGGCATGAGCGGAAACGACGGCGACCGGCGCCCCCGGCGACTCCGGGCGCGGACCGATAGCAGGCCAGCCGTCGCGGGCCGGTGGGGGACCCTGGCCACGGTGGCTGCCGGGGCCACCCTGTTCGCCGGTATCGGCTGGGCCGCGATGATCGCGGTCCTGTCCGGCGTCATGGCCAGGCGGATCGTGACCCCGCCCACCAAACGGGTCGATGACACCCGGGTCCTGGCCGTCGACATCGAGGCCGGCACGATCACGCTCGAGTCGACACTGGATGCGGTGCTGCCCGGCGACTACAGCTTCTGGTTCGCCGGCGGGACCGGGCACGCCCGCGTGGGCGGCATCGTCGCCAGCACACCGCGCTCGGTCACCCGCCGGATCCTGGGGATCGATTTCGGCGACCTGGACAGCGCCGTCTCCGGCCGGCTGGGCGGGTATTCGTTCCTCGGCCCCTGGGACCTGGGGCTGGACTACGACGACGTCTCGGTGCCGACCGAACTCGGCGAGGCGCCCGCCTGGCTGATCCCGGCCGCAGAGCCCACCGACCATTGGGTGATCCAGGTGCACGGCCGGGGAGTGAGTCGGCACGAGACGCTGCGGGCAGTTCCGGTTTTCCGGGCCGCCGGCTACACCTCGCTACTGGTGTCCTACCGCAACGACGAAGAGGCCCCGGCGAGTGCCGACGGCCGGTTCGGACTCGGCGACACCGAATGGCGGGACGTCGAGGCGGCCATCCACTACGCCGTGAGTCGGGGTGCCCGCCGGATCGTGCTGATGGGCTGGTCGATGGGCGGAGCGATCTCGCTCCAGGCCGCGACCCGCGCGGCGCACGACGGGGTGATCCTCGGTTTGGTCCTGGATTCCCCGGTGATCGATTGGGCGGACGTGGTCGCGTACCAGGGCAGACTGTTGCGCCTGCCGCGGAGCGTGGTGCGTGGTGCGATGGTGGTGCTCGGGCACCGCTGGGGCCGGCTCGTCACCGGGCAGCACCTGCCGATCGACTTCCCTCGGCTGGATTTCGTCAGCCGGGCGGCCGATCTGGCCCTACCGATCCTCGTCCTGCACAGCGACGACGACGGTTACGTACCCGCCACACCGTCGCGGGCGCTGGCCGAGCGGCGACCCGACATCGTCACCCTGGTGTCGTTCCAGCGGGCCCGGCACACCAAACTGTGGAACTACGACCCGGCCGTCTGGAATGCCGCGATCCTGGACTGGCTGACCCGCCTGGAGCCGTCGACGCCGGTCCTCCAGGCCGCCGACGACACCCGCTGACCTCGCCGGACCGCGGCATCAGGCGAGGGTGCGCTCCCGCAGTTGGCGCTTGGTGCGGCCGAGCATCGCCGTCATTCCGCGCAGGCGCAACGGCGACACCGCCTGGGTGAGGCCGATGGTCTGCGGGAAGTCGTCGGGGACGGCCAGGACCTCCGCGACGCTCAGGCCGTCCAGGCCCTGGGCCAGGATGGACGCGAATCCGCGGGTGGTGGGGGACTCGGCCGGGGCGGTGGCGTACAGGTGCACCGCCTTGTCGGCATCCACCTCGACGAAGATGAACACCGGCGACTGGCATTCCACCACGCGTTCGAACAGATCCGGATGGTCCTGGTAGCGCTCCGGCAGAGCGGGCAACTCGTTGGAGAACTCCAGCAGCAATTGCAGGCGGTCGGGTTGCTCCAGCGCCAGGAAGTCCTCCCGGATCTCGGCGAGCTGGCCGGGCAGGTCGGTGTCGGTCATCGGTTCGTGGGGACCGATCCGGCCGCGGTGCCCTGCACGATGGGCACGCGCACGGCGCTGCCCCACTCGGTCCAGGAGCCGTCGTAGTTGCGCACGTCGTCGAGTCCGAGCAGGTATGTGAGGACGAACCAGGTGTGACTGGATCGCTCGCCGATGCGGCAGTACGCGATCACCGGCTCCTCGCCGGTGAGCCCGGCCTCGTCGCGGTAGATCGCGTCCAACTCCGCGCGCGGGCGGAACGTCGAGTCCTCCGCAGCGGCACGGGCCCACGGCACCGACACGGCCGACGGGATATGACCGGCGCGCAGGGCGCCCTCTTCGGGGTAGGCCGGCGCCGTGGTGCGTTCCCCGCTGTACTCCTCTGGCGAACGCACGTCGATCAGCGGGTGCCCGAGGTGCGAGAGGACATCCTCCTTGTAGGCGCGGATGCGGGAGTCGTCCCGTTCGACCACCGGATAGTCGACGGTCACGGCCGACTCGCGGTCGCGGGTGAGCTCCCGGCCCTCGTCGAGCCATTTCTGCCGACCGCCGTCGAGCAGGCGCACGTCCTCGTGACCGAACAGGGTGAACACCCAGAGAGCGTACGCGGCCCACCAGTTGCTCTTGTCGCCGTAGATCACCACGGTGCTGTCCCGGCTGATGCCCTTGGCGCCCAACAGGGCGGCGAACGCGGTCCCGTCGATGTAGTCGCGCTCGACCGGGTCGTTGAGGTCGGTGTGCCAGTCGATCTTCACCGCACCGGGAATGTGACCGGACTCGTAGAGGATCACGTCCTCGTCTGACTCCACCACGACCAGACCGGGGGTGCCGAGGTGGGCCTGCAGCCAGTCGGTCGACACCAGACGTTCCGGATGCGCGAAGGCGGCGAACGAGCTGGACGGATCGGTTTCGACGGTCATTGTTTCCTCCTGGCGGCGGTGCGGCCTGAACGGGCGGCTCCGCCTCGGTGTGCGTGCATTTAGGCTGGTGGACAACCCGCGAACGAATCTACCGGCGCCAGCCGGCCACCGGGGCTCACGCCTCGGAAGGTTACGTTTCGCAACGGATGTCTCAGGGTGTACAAGGCAGATCTCTCCGCCGAAATTCCGCCAGGTCTTCTGGTGCACAGACAGGAACCGGATGTCAGACATGGTCACGACGCGACAGCTTCCCCTTCGACTCGTCGACAGGTCCCCGTCGATCACCGGCGCCGAGATCGTCGCCGAGTTGGTGCCGCCGCCGCAGTTCGAGAACGCCTCGTTCGAGTCCTACCGGCCCGACCTGGACTACCCGTCGCAGCTGGAGGCGGTGGAGAAGCTGACCGCCTTCGCCGCGTGGCGGGCGCGACCGGGCGGGTTCTTCTCCCGCACCCGCAAGGCCCGCACCGACAAGGCCGGCATCTATCTCGACGGCGGCTTCGGCGTGGGCAAGACCCACCTGCTGGCCGCGCTGTGGCATGGCGCGCCCGGACCCAAATACTTCGGCACCTTCATCGAGTACACCGCCCTGGTCGGGGCCCTCGGCTATGCCGACACCGTGGCGCAGCTCACCGGCGCGAAGCTGATCTGCATCGACGAGTTCGAACTCGACGACCCGGGTGACACCATGTTGATGACCCGGCTGCTCGGTGAACTCATCGCCTCCGGCACCCGGGTCGCAGCCACCTCCAACACCCCGCCCAACTCGCTCGGCGAGGGGCGGTTCGCGGCGGCGGACTTCCTGCGCGAGATCCAGGCCATGTCCGCCAATTTCGAGACCGTGCGCATCGACGGGCTGGACTACCGCCGCCGGGACGCCTCCGGGCACGCCGACACCGTGCTGCCGGACGATTTCGAGCGGATGACCGACACCCTGGTCGACCGGGGCTCACGGGTGACCGTTGACGACTTCGGTGCCCTGATCACCCACCTCAGCACGGTGCATCCGTCGAAGTACATCAAGATGATCGCCGAGCTCGACGTCATCGCCCTGCGCAACGTCTTCCTGCTCACCGACCAGACGGATGCGCTGCGTCTAGTGGCGTTCATCGACCGGGTCTACGACGCGGAGATCCCGATCATCGCCACCGGGGTGCCCCTGCACGAGGTCTTCGCCGCCGACATGCTGGACGGCGGCTACCGCAAGAAGTACCAGCGGTCCCAGTCCCGCATGGTCGCCCTGACCACCGGGGAGCTGCCGCCACACGCGGAGTGACCTGTCCGGTCGACGAAACATGTTCTTAACGTTGAGCGGGTTTGCGTAACCTGCCCGAAACACGTCGGTACGGCTCTTGAAACGTCTTGGTCGGAGACTAATGGGCGTACCCGAGATTGACATGGCAACCTGCACGTTCATAGTGCGACCCCTCGTGGTACACCCAGCTAACTCGAGAGGTGTGAGGACAATCTATGGACACGGGAAGCATTGCATGGGGGCTGACAGCAACCGCACTGGTGCTGTTCATGACTCCGGGAGTCGCGTTCTTCTACGGCGGATTGGTCAAGGCCAAGAGCGTCGTCAGCATGATGATGATGAGCTTCGGAGCTCTGGGACTGATCAGCGTGCTGTGGATCCTCTACGGCTTCAACATGAGCGCCGTTGACGGACCGACCCAGTTCGCCGGCAACCCGTTCTCCGACTTCGGGCTCGGTTCCCTCGCCACCGGCGAGACCGGCAACCTGGACCTGCTCGGGGCCACCTACGGCGCGACCTTCGCGATCATCACCGTCGCCCTGATCAGTGGAGCCGTCGCCGACCGCGCCAAGTTCGGTTCCTGGATGATCTTCGCGGGCATCTGGGCCACCCTGGTCTACTTCCCCGTCGCTGCCTGGGTCTGGGGCGGTGGCTGGATCATGAGCCTCGGCGAGTCCCTCGGCCTGCCCGGCGTGATCGACTACGCCGGTGGCACCGCGGTGCACATCAACGCCGGCGCTGCCGCACTGGCCCTGGCACTCGTTCTGGGCAAGCGCATCGGCTTCCAGAAGGGCATCACCAAGCCGCACAACGTGCCGCTGGTCCTGCTCGGCGCTGCCATCCTCTGGTTCGGCTGGTTCGGCTTCAACGCCGGCGCCGAATGGCTGAACGGTCTGGAGAACGTCGGCCTGATCGTCGTCAACACCCTCGGCGCGACCGCCGCCGCCATCCTCGGCTGGATGATCGTGGAGAAGGTCAAGGACGGCAAGGCCACCTCTGTCGGAGCCGCGTCCGGTGCCGTCGCCGGCCTTGTCGCCATCACCCCGGCCTGCGCCAACCTCGAACCCGGCTGGGCCCTGCTGCTCGGTGTCGTCGCCGGTGCCGTCTGCGCCATGGCCATCGAGATGAAGTTCAAGTTCGGCTTCGACGACTCCCTCGACGTGGTGGGCATCCACCTCGTCGGTGGCCTCATCGGCACCCTGTACCTGGGCTTCTTCGCCATCGACACCGGCCTGTTCGTCGGTGGAGACCTCGGCCAGATGGCCGTGCAGGCCATCGCGGCCTTCGCCGTCCTGATCTACTCCTTCGTGATCGCCTACGTGCTGGGCCTCGCGATCGAGAAGACGATCGGCTTCCGCATCAAGAACGAAGACGAAGTCGCCGGTATCGACACCATCGTGCACGGCGAGGAAGGCTACGCGCTCGACCGCGTCTAGTCGCAACATCGCACCGTGACAGGGCGGTGAGGTAGTGTTCGGGTGTGTTTGGCACCCGGCGCATCCTCACCGCCCTTCGTTCTGCCCTGGGCCTGCGCCCGCCGGCTCGATCCGGGTCCCGCTCGACCCCGACCCCCAGCCCCGGCCAGACCGGGAGCAGCGCGACGGTGGAGGTCACGCCGGCCGCGCTGCGGAAGCCCCGCTGGGGGTACGCACCGAACCGGGACGGCCGGCTGGACCCGGGCGAGATCGTCTGGACCTGGGTGCCGTACGAGGAGAACGACGGCCGCGGCAAGGACCGGCCGGTCGTGATCATGGCCGCACTCGGCTCCGGGTCGGTGCTCGCCGTGCAACTCACCAGCAAGGACCACACCGGTGACCCCGACCACGTTCCTCTCGGTGTCACCGAGGGGGACCGAGACCGACGCGCGAGCTGGGCGGCCGTCGACCGGCTCTTCCGAGTGCACCCGGACGGTGTGCGCCGGGAGGGTGCCTGGGTGGATGCCGCCAGGTACCGTCTGATCGAACGCGCGCTCCGCGCCCGGTACGGCTGGCGCTGAGCCAGGGTTCCTGAGCAGACCCACACCTTTCCGGCCCTTGACCTGGCGGCCGGTGCGCGGCAGGATCACCTCACTGGTGGTGACCCGAACTCCGTCAGCGGCCCCGTCAACACTCCGGTTTCCGGGGCGTTGACGGGGTCGACCCTCACCCTCCCGCCAGCTCTTGACGATGCCGACCGAAGCGGGGAGCAGTCATGACCGCAGCAGCGGTGCCCCACCCGGGTCTGAACTTTCCCCCGCTCTGGTACGTGCGGCGTCCCCGATTGGACGCCCCGCTGGACGACCTGACCCGGGGAGACGCCCGCATCATCGGGCTGTGGGGTGCGGCCGGATCGGGTAAGACCACCCTGATGAATGAATGGGCCCGCATCCTCGCCGCCACGCACGGCCCGGTGGGCTGGGTCTCGGCGCGGGATCTCGCCGAGACGGAGGCCACGCCCGCCCGCTGGGCAGCTGGAGGCCCCGACGAGACCGGCCGGCGGTTCGTCTTCATCGACGACCTGCACCTGGTGCCGCGACCGATGCGGGCGGGTCTGCTCGACCGGCTGCTGGCGACCAGCGCCGACCCGGTCCGGTTCGTCGTGTCCGGGCGGTACCAGCCGACCCCCGGCGCCGCCCAACTCGAGGCCGCCGGGACCCTGATCGGCTACGGTGACGGCACCCTCGCCTTCACCCTCGCCGAAACCTTCCAACTCGCCGCCCGGCACGGACTGTCGATGTCCGCGGAGGACGGGCTCATCCTCTGGCGGCGCACGGCCGGCTGGGCCACCGGGCTCGCTCTCGCGATGGCCTGGCTGCGGGGAGTGGGCGACCCGGGCGCCCTGCGGCAATTCGACGGCGACAACCGGGCGGTGGCCGACTACCTCACCGAAGAGATCATCGATCAGCTCCCCTCCGGTGACCGGGCCGTGCTGCAGTCCTCGGCGGTCAGCGATGTGGTTCCCCTCGACCTGGCCGTCGAGGTGAGCGGACGCCGGGACGCCGGTGCAGTGCTGCAACGGCTCGCTCGACAGAACAGCCTGATCATGACCGACCCCGATGACCGCGGGATCGATGGTTTCCGGTATCACCCGGTGTTACGCAGTTTTCTCGAAGCGGAGGGCCGCCGCCGGGACAGCAGCGCGGCATCGGGGCGGCACCTCACTGCGAGCCGGTGGTTCGCCCAACGCGGTGAGGGCCAGAACGCCCTCGAACAGGCGATCCTGACCAACCGGTGGACAACCATCCTGTCGATGCTGGACCGGTTCGGCCTGGAACTGGTCCTGCGTGGTTCGACGTCGTTGGTGGCCCGGGCATTGGAGCAGGCGCCGGAGCGCCCCGACGCCGCTGCTGCCCCGGCCGTGCCGGCGCTGGGGCTTTTGCTGGACGTGCCCTACCTGCCCGACCATCGGCGCGCCCGGGCGTTGCTGGCCGACCTCGACCGGTGCCTGGCCGCCGTCGACACGCCCGACCGGCGCTGGGCGGCCGTGCGGACCGCGCTGCACGTGTTCGAGCCGGCCGACCGGACCGAGCTCGGCAACCGGGTGGAGGCGGTCGAGCGAGACACCCTCGCCGATGGCGCGGCCGGGTCGTTCCCTGGCGACCTGGCGGTGGAACTCCTCCTCGCCACGGCCAGGGCATGGGCGCTCGCGCAGCTGGGCCGGCCCGGCCCCGCCGCCGATGACCTGATCGACGTGGCCCGGATCGCGACCAGCGCGGGCTTCGGCTGGCTGTTCCTGTTGGCCAGCGACCTCGCCGCCACCTACTCGGCACGTCAGGGCGATTGGGTGCGGGTATCGATGCTGGAACGGGACATGGCCGGCGCGACGGCCGGCGCAGAGCATCCGGTTGATCTGGCCACGGCCAGGGCTGCGCTGTACGCCATGGTGCATCGATACGAGCGGTGCCGATCGCTGGACACCGCATTGCTGGACGAGATCGTGACCACCCACCGGGCCGACCCCGGCCTGACCGTGCCGGCGAAGGTGCTGGCGATTCTCGCCACCCTGGACGACGGCACCCATCCCCGGCAGGGGCTCGACCGGCTGATGCGGTTGATGCGGGAGTCGGGTGCCGAGCAGCCGCGGGCGATGAGCCTGTGCTGCCTGCGCCTGTTCGAACTCAGCGTGATCCTGGACGGTCGGGCGGAGGCCCAGTTCGTGGTGCACCTGGTCGAGTCCGTTCTCGGGGAGGAGTCGCTGGAAGCCCTGCTGGTTCGTTTCCTGCTCAACCCGCCGACCCGCGCCGGGCAGCCGGCCGAAGACAAACTGGTCGCCGCCGCCATCGACGAGGGAACCTGTTGGCGGGGCTCGACCCTGGTCAGCGCCTGGATCGCGCTGGCGCATACGGCGGAGGCCGCCGGCCGGCACGTTGAGGCGGATGGGCGGTTGATGCGCGCTCTCAGACTGGCCGAGCAGTTCGGCGTCGAGCGGGCCTTCCTGGCGTTCGGCGGGCGCGGGGCCGCCTTGATCAGAGGCCGGATGGGCCGGCTGGGAGACCTCGACGACTTCGCCAGGCACGTGCAACGCTGTGCCGAACGGGTGCTCCCCGCCGAGCACGGCAACGGCTTGCACGCCCTGACCCAGCGCGAACGCGAGCTGCTGCGGGAGTTGCCGTTCCATCAATCGGTGGCCGACATCGCCCGCAACCGGAACGTGAGCTCGAACACCGTGAAGACCCACCTGCGCAACATCTACCAGAAACTCGAAGCCACCAACCGGGCCCAGGCCGTGGTCATCGCCCGAGAGCGCGGACTGCTCTGAGAATCACCCGTTATGGGTGAATCCGGCCGGCCGCGGCGCGGCGACACTGCGAACACGCCCGCCCGGCATCGAAAGGACCGTTCATGTCAGAAAACAGCCCGACCGGCACCGTGCCCGAGTTCCGCTACGGTCCCGTCGACATCCTCCTGGTCGGCTTCGTCGGCGACCGTCCAGGCGCCGAGCTGGGCGACGCCCTGCTCGACCTGGTCCGTGCGGAGACCATCCGCCTGCTCGACCTGGTGTTCGTCTCCCGGGAACCGGACGGTGAGGTGCGCATCGTCGAGATCGACGACCTGTCCTTTCGCGACGACCTGCCAGGGCTTGACCTGGGTGAGAGCGGGCTGGCCGGCATCGACGACATCACCGAGCTGGCCGAACGGGTGCCCCCAGGCACCTCCGCGGCCGTTCTGGTCGTCGAACTGGTCTGGGCGCGTCATCTCGCATCCGCTCTGTCCGCCTCTGGCGGGGCGGTGCTGCACACCGAGCGTATTCCCGCCCCGGTGGTCAACGCGGTTCTCGAAGCCGCCGGAGAGTAAGGAAGTCACCATGTCACCTCGCCGATTCGGACGTCCCGGCCTGATCGGGATGGCCGCGCGCACGGCCGTGGTCGCCGGCACCGCCACCGCCGTCAGCGGTGGTGTGCAGCGCCGTCAGGCGAACCGTCAGCAGGAGGCCGACAACCAGGCCGCCTACGAGGCGCAGCAGGCGGACCTGGAGGCGCAGCAGCGCGCCCAGCAGGCGGCGGCCGACGTCGCGGCCCAGCAGCCGCCAGCGGCCGCTCAGCCGAACCTGATCGACCAGCTCACTCAGCTGGCACAGCTGCGGGACAGCGGCGTGCTCAGCGACGCCGAGTTCGCCGCCGCGAAGGCAAAATTGATCGGATAACCCGGGCTGCCAGCGCCTTCGTTCTGGCTCCTGACCCGGCACTCCGCTAACCTACTGGCAGGGAGCGGGGCCCTTCTGGCTGCGCGCCGACACGTTCGCCTGCGCGGACCGGAAGGAACACATGTTTGAACTTCTAGCCCCCATCCTCGGTATCGGCGCCCTGGTGGTGATCCTCGGAGTCATTGTTCTGGTCTACGCGCGAAGCGTCTACAAGAACGCCGGACCCGACGAGGCCCTGGTGATCACGGGCAAGAAGTCCAAGAAGACCATCGTTGACGGAGCCACCCTCGAGGAGTCCGGCCAGCGTGTCGTGCACGGCCAGGGCATCTTCATCACGCCGTTCTTCCAGAAGGCGTTCAAGATCAGCCTGCGCAGCCGGGCGATCGAGATCACCGCCATCGCGCAGGACCGCAACGGCATCACCCTGACGGTCGAGGCCGTCGCCATCGTCAAGGTCGGCGATGACCCGTCGAACATCCGCGCGGCGGCCCAGCGGTTCCTGGGCCAGGACAAGAACATCGACAACTTCGCCCAGGAGGTGCTGAGCGGGTCGCTGCGGTCCTCGATCGGCGCCACCGATGTGATGACCATCATCCAGAAGCGGGACGAGCTGGGCTCTTCGGTGCTCGCCACCGCGCGGGAGTCCCTCGCCAACCAGGGTGTGGACGTGGACTCGTTCGAGATCAAGGGCATCACCGACGCCAACGACTACATCCGCGACCTCGGCCGCGCCGAGCAGGCCAAGGTGCGCCGTCAGGCCGAAGTGGCCGAGCACCTGGCCAACCGGGAGGCTCAGGAAGCGTCCATCATCGCCGAGCAGGCGGTCGCCGAAGCGCAGAACACTCTGGCCCTGCGCAAGGCCGCCCTGCAGCTGGACACCGACAAGGCCTCCGCCGAGGCCGCCGCGGCCAAGCCGCTCGCCGAGGCGAAGGCCCAGCAGGCCATCGTGCAGGAGCAGGAAGTCACCGCCCAGCGTCGCGCCAGTCTGCGCAAGGCCGAGCTCGACTCCGAGGTCAACGCCGTCGCCGACGCCGATGCGTACCGGGTCCGCGTGTCCGCCGTCGCCGCCGCCGAGGCCCGGATCTCTGCCGCCAACGCCGACCGGGACAGCCGAGTCGCCGCCGCGGAAGCCATCCGCGCGGAAGGTCAGGCCAACGCCGACGCCATCCTGGCCCGCGGTACCGCCGAGGCCGAGGCGACTCGCCTGAGCGCCGAGGCCGTCGCCGAGCAGTCCGAGGCCCTCATCCAGCTGCGCCTGGTGGAGATGCTGCCGAAGATCGCCCACGAACTGGCCGCGCCGATGAGCAACATCGACCAGCTGACCGTGATCTCCACCGACGGTGCCAGCCAGCTCAGCAAGAACGTCGCCTCCGGTTTCACCGAAGTGGATGCCGTGCTCGGCTCGACCATGGGCGTGGGCATCAAGGACCTGTTGAGCGGTCTCGTCGGCGGCACCGCCGCCGGTGCCGCGCTGGCCAAGGCTGCCCGGTCCGCGACTGTGGCGCCGGACCAGACCCGGGTGCCCACCGGCACGGTCGGGGTCGACACCGGCCTGTGACCCGGCTTGCCCGCACCCGACGATGACTGACGCCTGGCCGGTCTCGGCCGTCGCCCCGCCCCTGGCCGGGCGGGCGACGGCGAGCCAGCGCTGGTCCGACCTGGCCTTCCTGCACTGGCGGGTCGAGGCCAGCCAGGTGGCGCCGCTCCTGCCCGCCGGCCTCCGCCCCGACGTCTTCGACGGCTCCAGTTGGGTGGGTTTGATCCCGTTCGTGCTCGACCGTGCCACGGTGTTCGGCAGCCCGGCCATCCCGTACTTCGGCTCCTTCGTCGAGGTGAACGTGCGCCTGTACGCTGTGGATGCCCAGGGGCGGCGTGGCGTCGTGTTCGTGTCGCTCGAGGCCGCCCGGCTCGCCGCGGTGCTGGCCGCACGCGCCCTGTTCGCCCTGCCCTACCAGTGGTCGCGGACGGGCATGACGGTGGCCGCGGGGGAGTACCGCTACACCTCCAGGCGGCATTTCCGGGCCGACGCCCACTCCAGCATCGTGGTCCGACCGAGCAGCCGTGCCGTCGTCGCCGATTCCCTGGCCGACTTCCTGACCGCCCGCTGGGCGCTGTTCACCCGGGTGCGCGGCCGGACGGTGCACCTGCGCAATCACCACGAGCCCTGGCAGCTCTTCGGCGCCGAGCTCGTTGCGCTGGACGATTCGCTCCTGGCCAGCGCCGGGTTTCCCGGGCTGGCCGGAACCCGTCCGCCGGATTCGGTGCTCTACTCGCCCGGTGTCACCACCTGGTTCGGCACCCGCGGCTGATTGTGCCCGGGTCGGGGTCACCGACGGCGGGCGCTCAGGACCGCGTCGACCGTCGTGGAAACGGCGCCGTCCGCTCCCCGCACCGCGCGCGCCCGCGGCTCGGCGACATCCACCAGCCAGCGTGTCGGATCCAGATCTGCCGCGACGTCCGCGGCCGTGAAGAACAGGTCGTCCGGGGGAGCATGGCCGTGCGCGTGCGAGATGTCGTGGCCGACGACGAGGAGGGTGCCGCCGGGTTTCACCGCCGCAGCCAGTGCGCGGAAGAGGATGCTGCGCTGACTGGCTGGGAGGTGCATGAACTGCGAACTGACCAGGTCGAAGGT
>Ga0247816_10000067_pt1 | contig 54326 bp, 39 predicted proteins | sample UWRJL209509C1_FD_179930 | JGI IMG/M metagenome (GOLD analysis project Ga0247816, IMG submission 179930) | Plant litter microbial communities from Arlington Agricultural Research Station in Wisconsin, United States - UWRJ-L209-509C-1 | ecosystem: Environmental > Terrestrial > Plant litter >...
AGTTGCGGTTAAAAATAATGACAGCAAACAATTGGTCATGCTGCTGCCAAAACAAAGGGCGAGCCTTACAGCCGGAAATGTTGTTTTCGCAGTTGATTCTGTAAAAGACCTGAGTGATATGGTTGCCTGGAGTAAGGGGGAACTGGTTTTTACCAATGCCACACTTGAAGAAATCGCATTGAAGGTAAGCTACCGTTATGGAGTAAATGTAAAGGTGAACAATGAAGGAAAAGGCCAGCGCAGGATTACGGGTACGTTTAACAAACAATCTTTTATTGAAATTATGGATGCAGTTACCCGTCTGACAGAGACAAAATATAAGAAAACAAACAGTGATTTTACAATATACTAAAGCTACTATTAACCACAACTAACCTTAACTAAATCATTCACTATTAACCACAAACCGCCTATGAGTTAGGAATAACTACAAAAAAAAAGTTGAATGTGATTCCAGCACATCCAACTATCTCAGAGCTTTCGCTCCAATTAAATCGTTTTCTCTCCTTGCAGGGAGAGTATTATTAACAACTTTTTTCCAAATATATGACAAAAAAAACATTGTCCTACCGGTTTTCATGTAAAAATCTGGTTAGCATTATATTGACCGTAATCTTCTTACAATTTACTTTTGAAAGTCAGGCTGCAAGGCTCAATATGCAGGACCTGAACACAAGAATCACCCTCAATGTAAATCAAATGCCTGTAACAGAGGTATTGAAAAAGATCAACCAAACTGCAAAAATTGACTTTGCATACGGTTCTGACGTATTAACCGACAGTAAAAAAGTGAGTTTAAACGTTAAGGAAGAGAAAATATCTGTTGTTCTGCAGATGATCCTCGAACCTCTAAATATGGCCTATTCGTTTTCTGATGACCTCATCCTGATTGAAGCAGTGAAGAGCAAATCGAAAACTATGACCAAGGTGATTACATCGGCGAACAAACAATCACAGGTTAGAGGAACGGTAACTGATAATAAAGGTATGCCTCTTCCAGGTGTGAGTGTTAAGCTTAAAGGCGGAACTGCCGGCGCAAGTACTACTGCTGATGGAAAGTATGCTATATCTCTTCCGGATGGCAATGGTACACTTGTATTTACTTTTATGGGTTATGTAGCGCAGGAAATTGCATTGAACGGCAGAACAACACTAGACGTATCAATGAAGGAGCAGTCGCAGGACCTCAGTGAAGTAGTTGTTACTGCTTTAGGTATCAAAAGGGAGAAAAAATCCCTGGCCTACGCAGTTACTGAAGTGGGTGGCGATCAGTTTACGCAGGCACGTGAAAACAACGTGGCCAATGCACTTACAGGTAAAGTTGCGGGTGTAAATGCATCAGGACTTTCTACTGGCCCGGGCGGTTCCAGCCGTATCGTGATCAGGGGTAACGGATCATTGAATGGCAGTAACCAACCTTTGTATGTAATAAATGGTATGCCGATGGACAATGGCACACCCGGCGGGAGTGCTACAGCCAACGGCAGTGCTGGTAATGTGGATAGAGGAGATGGTATTGGAGGGATCAACCCTGATGATATTGAATCCATTAGTGTACTGAAAGGTGGTACGGCAGCCGCCCTTTATGGTGCAAGGGCCGCTAACGGGGTAATTTTGATCACAACCAAGAAGGGACGCACACAAAAAGGTGTTGGAATTGACTACAACACTACTTTCAATGTTGATAATGCAATTGTTTCGCCTGATTGGCAGTATGAATACGGTCAAGGTACTGTCGGTTTAAAGCCTGCTAATCAGGCTGAAGCGGTAGCCAGCGGACGCCGTTCATTTGGTGCTAAAATTGATGGTTCGTCATATATTGCTGCTGACGGATTATCCCATCCTTATTCTGCACAAAAAGATAACGTAAAGAATTTCTATCAGACAGGTACGAGTTTCACAAATACACTGGCATTTACAGGAGGAACTGAAGCCCTTACTTACCGTTTTTCAGGCAGCAATCTGGACAGTAAAAGTATATTACCAAATAGTGATTACAATCGTAAAACTGCAAACCTAAGTGTTAACGGTAAATTGGGTTCAAGGGTATCTTTTGAAGCACTGGCACAATATAACGTAGAACGCGCAAACAACAGGCCTACAGCAGGTGATGCATTGGGTAACCCAAACTGGCTACCATTGCTGGTTGCCAATACTACAGACGTACGTTGGTTAAACCCTGGTTATGATGCTAAAGGAAACGAAATTCCCTGGAATGATGCAGGTATCGCGTCTAATGGATATTTCGTAATCAACAAATTTAAACAGCAGGATACAAAAAATCGTTTTATTGGTCAGGCTGGCGTTACTGTTCAGCTAGTTAAAAACCTGTCTGCAAAAGCTACGGTGAGTCGCGATTTTTACAATTATAACTATGAATATATTCTGCCAACCGGTGCCTTGTACGTTCCAAACGGACAATACAGTGCTTTAAAGGCAGACAATGCAGAAACAAATGGTATGGTTACCTTGAACTACAACGGTAAAGTTTCAGATGATTTTACATTGACAGCACTTGCCGGTGGTAACCAACAGAGAACTGTTTACAACCTGCAGACGACCACAGGAAGTAATTTTACAATTCCTTATTTCTATAGCACAACCAATTTATCAACTATTTCTACAACTCCTAAAAATGACCATACTGCTATTAACTCCGTGTTCGGATCGGCAGATATTGGTTTCAGGAATTATGCATTCTTGACCGTTACTGGCAGACAAGACTGGTTTTCTACTTTAAGTCCGGAAAATAACAGCTTGTTTTATCCTTCGATAGGTGGTAGTTTAGTGTTGTCAGATGCCTTCAAATTGCCACAGGCAATTAATTTCGCAAAATTAAGGGCTTCTTGGGCACAAGTAGGTGGTGGTGCTCCTGATCCTTATCAAATCAACCTGGCTTATATGATGCAGCCAAGCTCCGGCCAGCCTTTGCAAAATGTATCTAGCACTACCATTAGTAATTCAACATTGCAACCATATACTTCTACTACTACAGAAGCAGGTATGGAAGCGAAATTTTTCAATAACCGTTTTGGTTTTGACGTAACATTATACAACCGTAAAACAACCAAGGATATTGTATATACCGCGATCAGCGGAACTTCAGGATACAACACGGTAATATTGAATGTTGGTGAACTCGACAATAAAGGTATTGAAACGTTGATCACAGGTACGCCGATTAAGACCAATAACTTTTCGTGGAACGTTAGCTATAATTTTGCCTATAATAAAAACACCGTGCAAAAACTAACTGAAGGATTAAGTCAGATCCAGGTAGCTGCCTCAGTAAACTCCTATGCTTATATCAATAATATCGTAGGTCAGTCTTACGGATCTATCGTGGGTACGAGAATGCTGAAAGACGCCAATGGGAATACCGTATTTAATGCAACCACTGGTCTTCCTGTTGCAACAGGCCTGGAGGTTTTGGGTAAAGGTGTAGCACCGTGGACTATGGGTATTACCAATGATTTCCGTTACAAAGACTTCACTTTAAGTATACTGGTGGATGGTAAATTTGGTAACAAGATTTTCTCGTTAATGGATGTATATGCTACGAGGTTGGGATTAAACAAAATGACATTGCCCGGAAGGGATGGTGGATTGACAGTTACTGGTGTAACACAAACTGGCGCGCCGTATTCTAGATTTATCCCAGTAAGCGGGTTGCAATCATACTATGACAATTATAAATCATATACTGAGTTGTTTACATACAATGGAGGTTTTGTGAAATTACGTCAGGTAATTCTTTCCTATGCTATTCCGGTTAAGAAAATCAGTTTTGTTCAGTCGGCTTCAGTTTCATTGGTTGCGCGAAATCTGTTAACACTCTGGAAACAAACAGAGAATTTTGACCCTGAACAAAGTTTTACAAATTCAACAAGCCAGGGTTTTGAATCTATCGGCTTGCCAAGAACCAGGACAGTTGGTTTAAATCTTATGGTTAAATTCTAATTAAGAATACAGATATGAAAAGACATTTTTCTAACATCGCTTTTGCAATTCTTTGCGGTCTGGCCTTACAGTCCTGTACCAAAGGCTTCCAGGAGTTGAACACAAATCCTAACGCTTCTCCTGTAGTTAACGCACCGTTCACTTTTACCAAAGCACAATTGGACGGTGCCGGAAATGCATTGCTGTTGCTTCATGGCACTATGCAGTATACTACAAGTTTTAATGACGTTGCTGGTTTCGGTGCAAAATACGTGCTGAGCCAGAGTAACCAGAGTTATGGTGCGTTTACCAATGCTTACCCGAAAGAAGTAAATGAAATTGTATCAGTAATTACTACTGTAAAAGATGATCCTAACAAAGTAAACCTGCTCGCTACTTCAAGAATTTGGAAAGCCTATATTTTTAGCAGGCTTACTGACCTGTATGGCGACATTCCGTACTCGCAAGCCTCTAAAGGTTTCACTGAAGCAATTTACAAACCATCTTATGATGCCCAGCAAAGCATTTATGCCGACCTGCTGAAAGAACTGGATGAGTCTGCCGCCAGCCTTGACGGAACCAAAGAAACATTTGCCCAGGCCGACCTAATTTATGGCGGTAACGTGGTACAATGGAAAAAGTTCGCATATTCGTTGATGCTCCGCCTGGCGATGAGGATGACCAAGGTTGATCCTGCAGGCGCTGAAACGTGGGCTAAAAAAGCAATTGCCGGTGGTGTAATAATCACTAATGCTGATATTGCTAAAGTTTCAGGATATGTTTCTGCTGGTCAGGATATCAATAAAAACCCATGGGCACTAAATATGATTAACTCTGATTATGTTGGAGCAAACGGAACTTCCAATCCTGAGGGAGGGAAGTTTCAGGATGTATTTATCAACTCGCTCAAAGCAAATAAAGACCCGCGTTTAGCTGTACTATCTGTAGTATACGTAGCTGGAAAAGCGGACACCAGTGCTTCAGTGCAAAAAGGGATGTCGTCTACATTGGGTGCAAAACCAATAGATTTTGTAACATACTCAGAGCCTAACCAGGCGACTATCCTACAGTTGAACAGTCCATATTTATTGCTAACCAACGCAGAAACTAGTTTCCTACTGGCTGAAGCGGCACTTAGGGGGTGGTATACTGCCAATTCTGCCAGTGCAATGTATGAATCCGGCATCAGGGCATCAATGTCGCAATGGTCATTGTTCGGCGCTGCCGGAGTAATCAGTGCAAACCAAATTGATACGTATATCAAATACCACAAGTTAAACACTACCGCATCCACCGACAGCCAGATGCAACAGATCTACAATGAATTCTGGGTAGGTGTATATCCAAATGCACAGGAAGTATTTGCTACTTACCGCCGTACCGGATATCCGGCTTTGGTACCTAACAATTACGTGGGTAATGCAACGGGGGGTAAAATATTCAGAAGGATGTTGTATCCGCTTGTTGAGCAAAATTTGAATGCAGAAAATTATAGTGCGGCTGTAGCACGTCAGGGCGCCGACGATTTCCTTACCCGCATATGGTGGGACAAACAATAGAATAACAAATCATATTCCCGGATTTTTCACAGCAGGGCCTTAAATGGCCCTGCTGCTTTAAACAGAGAAAATATCCGCGCAGCTTATAATGCCGCTCTCATTACGGTAGAATTAAGATCTTTCAAACAAATCATTCTGATGAAGAAAATTTTCATTTTTTGCACTGCAGCAATCTGCATGTTAAGTTTTAACCTGCAGGCGCAGCATTACAGTATCGTTATTAAAGGCGGTCATGTTATCGACGCTAAAAATAATATAGACAAGGTGATGGATGTGGCCATCATGGACGGTAAGATAGTAAAGGTTGCCGAATCAATCAGCACAAGCGGAGCAGGCCAGGTGGTTGACGCAAAAGGTCTGTATGTTAGTCCTGGGCTAATTGATATGCACTCACATAATTTCCAGGGTACTACGCCAGACCATTATTTGAGTGATGGTTTTGACGCACTGAATCCTGACGGATTTACTTTCAGGGTAGGGGTAACTACAGTTGTTGATGCGGGAAGTTCTGGCTGGAAAAGTTTTCCTAAGTTTAAAGCAAACGTGATAGACCGTTCAAAAACACGTGTCTTGGCGATGCTAAACGTAGTAGGTGAAGGTATGCGCGGAGGGGCTTATGAGCAGGATACTACTGATATGACTTCCAAAATGATTGCACTGGTAGCTAACAACAACAAGAAAACGATTGTGGGTATTAAGGTGGCACATTTTGAAGGACATGAGTGGACTGCGGTGGACCATGCTGTAGCGGCTGGTAAAGCCTCAAATATTCCAGTAATGATAGATTTCGGCGGTGCCCAACCAGCACTTTCATTGGAAGAATTGTTTACTACCCACCTGAGAAAGGGCGATATTTTTACCCACTGTTTTGGTGCACTTGCCCCTTCAAGGGAAGAAATGATTGATAAATCTACCGGAAAAGTGAAACCATTTTTCTATACTGCGCGCAAAAAAGGGATTATCTTTGATGTAGGATATGGTGGGATCAGCTTTGCCTATTCACAGGCCATACCGGCATTAAAGGAAGGTTTCTATCCAAATACGATAAGTACTGATATCCATACGGGAAGTATGAACAATGCAATGAAGGATATGATGAGTGTAATGTCTAAGTTCCTGGTAATGGGTATGCCATTGAAAGATGTGATTAAAGCTTCTACATGGTCGCCTGCGCAAGCCATTCAACGTGAAGAACTTGGAAATCTTTCTGAAGGTTCAGGAGCTGATGTTACGGTTTTTAATATCCGTAAAGGTAACTTTGGTTTTTTTGACTACACTGGATACAAAATGAAAGGAACGCAAAAATTTGAATGTGAGCTAACTATCAGGGATGGTAAAGTAGTGTACGACCTGAATGGTATTGCAGACCCAACTGCAGTTGCAGGTCACAGTGAACACTAGACACAAAAAACAGCGCTTGATAAACGTATATACTATGAATTTAAAATCGAAGGCCATATTTGCTTTAGGGGCAGCCCTGGCATTAACAGTATCAACATCTGTTGGTAGTGTTGCAGTTGCACAATCCATTCCAAAAGAAGAACTGATTTACCTTACCTCCGACTGGAAGGGAGAACGTTTCCCTGATGGCCGACCAAAACTTTCAGATGAACTGCTGGAAAGAGCGAAACATGTTGGCATTGAGGAGGCATGGACTATCCTGAATAACGAAGGCTATCACTGCCAGTTTGATGGCGGCTGGAAAATGATACATGATGATGTGCCAATTGTAGGCAGGGCACTTACTGCTGCATATATGCCTTCACGGCCTGATCTGGAAAAGAATATCAAGGCCCGCGGATTAAAAGAAGGAAGAAAAGGAAATACTAATTCATGGGCAATAGATATGCTGGCCAAAGGCGATGTGTATGTAGCCGATGGATTTGGTAAAATTGCAGAGGGTACGCTGATGGGCGATAACCTGGGCAACTCAATCTTTGCAAAATCAGGTAATGGAGTAATATTTAATTCATCGAGCAGGGACCTCGATGGCTTGCGTGCCATTAAAGGTTTTAATGCTTTTGTGCGCGATTGGGATCCTTCATACCTTAAAGATGTGGTATTAACAGGCCTGAATACACCGATCCGCATTGGAAGGGCCATCGTGATGCCCGGTGATTTGGTACTGGCCAAGAGCGAAGGGGTAATTTTTATTCCTGCCCACCTGGCAGAGAAGGTAATCCTTACCGCAGAGTTCATCGGGCTCCGTGATACTTTTGGCATTCAGATGCTGAAAGAAGGTAAATACTCTACAGGGGAAATTGATAACCAGTGGACAGACCCAATCAAGGAGGCTTTTTTGAAATGGCTGGATAAGAATCCTGGCAAAATTCCTATGAGCCGTGCCAAGCTGGACGACTATATGAAATCGAGAACCTGGTAATGTAACAGAATCATAAATAATAGAAAATCCCGTAGGTCAACTGACTGACGGGATTTTTTATTTTCTTACATTGACAAAAGTTAAAATTAATTTTTCCTTTATGATAATTGATCAGCCTGTCGGCGCCGGTATGCCTGTGAAAGGGCCGCGTTTGCTTTCTTTGGATTTCTTTAGGGGCCTTACTGTAGCCTGTATGATACTGGTGAATAACCCGGGCAGTTGGGCACACATTTATGGGCCTCTTGAACATTCTGAGTGGAACGGGTGCACCCCTACAGACCTGGTATTCCCCTTCTTTCTATTTATGGTTGGGGTATCAATTGTATATGCTATGGAAAGCAAAAAAGCTGATCCGTCATTACATGCGTCGCTGCTGCTGTCTGTTTTACGACGGACGGTGCTGATCATTTTACTTGGTATGTGCCTTTCACTGATCTCTAAGTTTGACCTTGCCCATTTACGGATTCCTGGAGTACTGTTCCGCATCGCACTTGTTTTTGGGGCGAGTGCATTGATTTACATCAAAACAAGTAGCAAGGTACAGGTAGTGATAGCGGTTGTACTGCTTGTGGGCTACTACCTGCTGATGAATTTTGTGCCTGTACCTGGTTTTGGTCCTGCCAATCTTGAGCCTGCAACCAACCTGGGTGCCTGGGTAGATAGGATGGTGTTTACAGAAAACCATCTCTGGAAATTTTCTAAAACCTGGGATCCCGAAGGATTGTTGGGTACGTTACCTGCAATAGCGACCAGTTTAATTGGTATCCAAACGGGAACATGGCTAAAAAAAGGAAGGTTAAAGAACAGTAAAGACCTGGCTAAAATTATCGGTACCGGTATAGTATTGCTTATTGCCGCATTGATCTGGAACGAATTTTTTCCTATCAATAAGGCACTGTGGACAAGCTCCTTTGTATTGTTTACAGCGGGACTGGGTATAGTTATCCTTGCGTTGTCTTACTGGATTATCGATGTGAAAGGTTATCAACTAATTATTCCTCCTTTTGTGGCTTTCGGACGGAATGCGATTACTGCTTTTGTACTTTCCGGTATTCTGCCTAGACTACTTTCCAGTATCCCCTTCACGGAAAACGGCAAAAGCACCAACTTTTGGGCTTATATTAACCATTCTGTTTTGGAACCCAATCTTTCCCCCAACAATGCGTCGTTGATTTCTGCATTTATTGTGGTATTGCTGATCTTCATCCCCATCTGGTGGATGTATGTAAAGAAGGTAATGATTAAGATATAAAACATATCAAGCCCCAGCGCTAATCGGCTGGGGCTTGATATATAAGATGCTGGTGCTATTAATCAATATCCCACCACAGCGCCTTATAGGGACTGTTTACCCCACCAAATTCTTTCGCTACGGCAGCATCTGTTTGCGCTTTGGAAGCATTGGTGAAAGTAGTGGTGCGCCTTCTGCCTTTAGAAAATAGCTTTCTGAGGCATCCATCACTTTTATCGGTGTATTATTGGCGATCACGATTTTCGAAAAGTTGAGATAGGTTTCCTTGACATCGATTTTGATACCAGTCCTGATGCCAATAATTTGTCCAGATATAGCCGCATTAGTCGCCGGTCTGCCGTAAAAGGGCAGACGTGGGTCTTTATACCCGCCAAGTATAGAGTTGTATTTGAGAGATTTTTAAAACTTTTTGAAAAAATGAATAATTAGACTGTGGTAAATTGTGTTTATTGGTATTTTGATAAGTGTAATTTTTATAATAACTTCTTTTTTAGAGAGCTCTTAAGTCTAATCTTAAGACTTAAGAGCTTTGAATTCTATAAAAGTGTACCTATGTGTGGCGTTGCAATAAAATTCAGCTTACTTAGCTCCCCTGATTTTGCTTTTTGACATTAGTTTAGCGCTTTTGGCAAGACCTATGAATTCGGTTCTATAACCCTCTTCATCTTTTCCTTTCGCGCTTTTTGCAATTTCAATAAGGTGATCATATCCGGATTGTTGTTTATATTCTGAATCACGAAGAAGCATACCCAGTTCTGCCACGGCACTGGCAAACCTGAAATCGTCAGTCGTATTGTTAAATGCAAGTGGCTGATTGCTGACTGTCACTGTTTTAAGTTTACTTTTCATCGCTTCGGGATCTTTGTACCTGAATTTAACTGTTGCCAGTTCTGATGAATTTGCTCCCGCCGTCGCTTTCACTATACTGCCCTTCATCTGCTGATATTTAAGCGGATCTACGCTGCCCACGAAGTTGTCTTTTAGGCCTGCAGGAATAATTTCATAAAACGCAGTTACCGTATGGCCGACACCCATATCCCCACCAATTTTATTGTCATTGTTAAAGTCTTCTTTAGCCATTAAACGGTTTTCGTATCCTAGTAAGCGGTAGGCCTGAACCCCTGACGGATTAAACTCAACCTGGATTTTTACATCTTTTGCCACTGTAAAAAGAGTGGCGCCAAATTCGGTTACCATAGATTTTCTAGCTTCGGCAATATTATCTATGTAGGCATAGTTACCATGGCCTTTATCAGCCAAGGTCTCCATTTTACTATCTTTAAGGTTGCCCATACCAAAACCCAATACAGAAAGATGGATACCGCTTTTGCTCTCCTTTACAATCAGTTTTTCCATATCCTCGTCGCTGGAGTCACCAACATTAAAGTCCCCGTCAGTAGCCATGATAATCCTGTTATTCCCTCCTTTGATGAAATTCCGTTGTGCAATTTGATAGGCCATTGAAATACCCGCCCCACCAGCGGTTGAGCCTGCCGCACCAAGTGCATCAATCACATCTTTAATTTTCATACGCTGGTTGGCCGGTGTGCTTGGCAACGGCATGCCCGCCTCTCCCGCATAGGTCACAATGGCTACACGATCAATGCTGCGTAACTGATCCACCAGCAGTTTCATCGAAGCTTTTACCAATGGTAATTTATTTGCGTCTTCCATAGAACCGGATACATCTATTAAAAAGACGAAGTTGGACGGAGGAAGTTGTTCCGTTTTTACCTTTTTGGCCTTGATGCCTATCCTCAGCAACTGGTGCCGGGCATTCCATGGCGCTGTAGAAAGCTCGGTATATATGGCCACCGGATCGGAACTGGCGGGTGCCGCCATATCGTAATTAAAGTAATTGATCATTTCTTCTATTCGCACCGCATCCTGAGGTGGCAGTGTTCCACTGTTGATAAAGCGGCGGACGTTGCTGTACGAGGCAGCATCTACATCAGCGGCAAATGTAGACAACGGATGTTTTTCTAGTTTAAGGAATCCATTTTCAGCAATTCCCTTATAGCTTTCGGTCGGTCGGGGGTATACACCGCGGATGTGGATACCTGATAAACTACTCTTTAAAGCCATACTTTCATAGGCGATACCAGCTACCGGAGCTCTGGGGGGTGCATACTGTTTTATCGTTTTGTCGCTGCTGGCTACCGTAGTTTCTTGTAAAGGTTCACCGAGGGCTTTCATTTGAACATTGACAATGCCTGAGCTGCCAATTCTGATTTGCTGGTTCTGGAATCCAGGGGCTACAAACAACAGGCTGGTTTTTTCCTGCGGCACGTTAATAAGATAAAATCCTTTTTTATTGGTTTTTGTACTGTTTGATGTTCCCGGCACGAGTACGGTTACCTCAGCTAAAGGTAGATTGTCGTCCTGATTGTAGACTGTCCCCCGGATGATGCGTGTGCTATAGCTTCCAAATCCTGTCAGGGCAAGAAAGAGCATCATTAAATAAATATTCTTTTTCATATCGTTAAGTTTCCTGAGGGATGCAGGGTATAGAATTATTCCATAAACAGTTTAAGAAAATATTTTTACCTTGCCGGTCAATGAATTGGTTCAGCAACTCCAAAAAATCAGATCCTGCAAGTGATGAACTGCTGTTAAAGCAGTATCTGAAAACAGGCGACCTTGCGGTGCTGGGCAAGTTGTTCCAGCAGCATGCTTCGATGGTGTATTATGTATGCAACCGGTATTTGCAGGACAGTGAAAAAAGTAAGGATGCTGTAATGCAAATTTTTGAAGAACTGATTGTAAAGGTTGGGAAACAAGAAATCAGACAGTTTGCGAGCTGGTTGTATGTACTGAGCCGCAACTATTGTTTGATGCAGTTGCGCTCCGGAAAAAAAATGCAGTATGTACCTTTTGAAGAATTTGTGGAATTTCCAGACATGGAGCATCAGGTAGATCACGAAGGAAAAGAAAAACAGCTGACTACATTGGAAAAATGCCTTGAAAAGTTGCCTGAAGGGCAAAAACAAAGTATCAGACTCTTCTTTCTGGATGAGAAATGTTATAAGGATATAGTGGATTGTACAGGATTTACCCTGAATGACGTTAAAAGTTATATCCAGAACGGGAAAAGGAATTTGAAAATTTGTATGGATAAAAATCGTGAAAAATAATCAACCAGACATATCACTGATCAGGAAGTACGTCAACGGCGAGCTGGATGCCGCGGCGATGTATAAACTGGAAAGACAGGCGGAGAACGATCCACTGTTAATGGATGTGATACGTGGTATGGAAAACGGTCAACAACAGGAAGATGAGGGCCGTTTGCTGGAGATTGATCAGCTGATTAACAGACGTGTCCAGGAACGTAAAGTACAAAAAATGACCCCATGGAAGCTCTGGGCGGCAGCAGCATCACTCATTCTTATTTCTGCAGTTACAGGTATTCTGGTATACAACAAGCCATCGGGAAAGATGCACACAGCTGACCTGGCGAAATCGGATAACAATATACCTGCGCCAGTGGTTGGAGAGCAAAATGCAAAGGTGGAAAGTGGGATTCAATATGAGTCGTTACCTCTGGTTAGCGCAGACACTGCCACCGTGGCAAGGGCAAAGGTACCTGTTAGCGCCAGGGAGGTTAAGGTTAAAAAACATAGTCTGAAACTGAATGATTCAACTAGTATAGCTGCACTTAGTTCAGCACAAAAAGACAAAGCCTCACAAATGGAATATGACCCGCTAAAAGAAGTACCTGTAAGTATGGGTTACGGTGTGTCCCGTAATGGTAACACTACCAATGCCAGAATGATGAAAACAAACGAGGATACTGTAAGAAGTGCCCTGGCTGGCAGGGTTGCTGGTACTACTACAGAATTGAATGAAGTCGCAGTTGTAATGGCATCACCAGCTAAAATCGGGAGCGGCGAGCCAGTAATTGGCTGGGACAAGTATAAGCGCTACCTGGAACAAAATTCGGTCACCAATAGTTCATGGGCCGGAACGGTAGTATTGGCGTTCAAGGTTGATGACAGTGGCAGGCCAGTACAGATCCGAATTGTGAGAGGCATAAATGACGCTGCTAATCAAAAAGCAGAGGAACTGCTGACTGGTGGTTCAAAATGGTCAAAAACCGCAAAAGAAGTCACACTGAAGATTAAATTTCGTTCATCATTTGTTTTGCCATAAGCGGGCCTGAAAATCAAGCAGGGCCTTCTTCTTTCTAAAATTGGTATTGTGCAGTACATATTGAAAATCCATCAGCGTTTTGAACAAGAGGTCGAGTTCTTCCTGATGATAAGTGTTTACAGTGAAATACAGCCATTCCTTAGATAAATATCTTTCAAATCGCTCTCGGATCTCTGTTGTGACGGCTTCCTGATACAGTTGTCCGCTTAACAGTTGACTGACGTCAATCCGGAATTGTATTTCTACCTTTTTTACAAGGAGAAAGTTCTGCCGGATTTCTGCAAAAGGTGTAGAAACCTGAATAAAGTATAAAGCATTGGAAAGCTGATCAAACACTTTAAGCAGGACCTGGTTTTGGACAGAAAGCTGATAATCGTAGTAATGCTGTTTAAAAACCCTTAACTGGCCCTGTTCCCGTGCGAGCTGGAGAAATACCTCAAAAATTTCCTCATCTCTTTTAGCAGCCTGGACACTTAAAAATTCCAGTTCTTTCCTGATCTGGCGCATCAGGAGGTGGCAATCCGGAGGGGTATATTTTTGTCCATCGTAATCAAAAGTTTTCACTTTAATTGAGCCCTCACTGATTTGTTCCAGAACAAGGAGGTCCTGTGTCATTGCTGTGATTGATGCAATCATCGCAAGGAGTTCGTTATCAAATAAAGTAGCTTCGCAATCTGAAAGTTTACAGGGCAGCGCAAAAGCTTCCTCATCTTTATCTGCCAGGGGGTCTCTGGAATAATAATAACCGTTATACAAATCGGCATAACTCCTCTTTTCATATTCCGTTATAAAGTCGTCCCTGAATTTTTGTTCATCGCTGATTTCTGGTGTATCAGGATAAGTTATTGTGCGGAACAGGCGGTCTGTGATCTGTTGCTGAAGGTGTTCTTTATCTAGCAGCAGGTCTACAGCGATACCTGGTTGCAGTTGTTTCACAGGTTTGTTGAGCAATCTGATTTGCGCAACGCGCTCTTCCGTACCGGGGTGCGATGACCATTGATCTTTTAATACCAGCCGCGACTTTTTAAAACGCTTAAAATGTTCTGCTGAAACCTGAGGCAGTCCTTCCACTACTGGTAACGCGTTTTTTTCAGCGATAAATTTTAAAACGAAATACTGCTGCGGATAAAAGTTTTCAGTTTTCTCCGCTGTAGCTATTTTGGTATTGTAGTAATCAAACACAGTAGTAAGCGATTCATCGGCCAGTTCCAACCGCATTAGTGAACTAATCAGAGGCTGTGAACCAGCTACATTGGCCGCTACCGCATCTGCGTGAAATTCCATTTCCCTTGAAAGTGCGAGATAGTTGATATTCACAATCTGATACATTTTTTTTAAAATCAGCTGTATCCCTTGTATGATTGCGGCCGCCAGGGTGACAAATAAAGAAATATAAGAACTGATGCTGGCCCAGCTTTTCAGCATATTTTCATAAGCTTCGTTATCAAACAACATATTATGAATAACGCGGTTTACATTGTACACGTAACTGCCCAGCTTCATGCTCCGCTGCGAAAAGTGACCAAATTCATGCGCCAGTATGGCTTCCAGTTCTGACACTGTCACACAGTTTAACAGGCCCATTCCTATCTGGAGGTTTTTCTTGACCGGTAAAAACATGCTCCAGAAACTGGAGTCGTAAAATACTGCGGCATTTACCTCCGCTGAAAGGTATACTTTTTTTGGAAAATTTGTGTTGGTCTGGTTCACAATGCTGCCAATTAAGCTAAATAAGCCGGGTTGCTGTTCGGCTGTAATTTCATACAGATGGGTCCGGTCAGTCTGGTAGTTTGTGAAAATGAACTTAAAAAGAAAAATCAGGATCAGTATGCCCAGGCTGATAAGTCCGGCGCCCAGTATAACCGTTAGCCACATGGGGTAACTGATCATCAGCAAAAATCCGCAATAACCACATAATGCAGTAAAGCCGATGGCCAAAATCATCAGAAGGATATAGGTTGCCAGGAATAATAGAATAGCAAATACACACCTGACTGCCATTTTTCTGAAATTCTCAGATATTTTAACAAGCTCTTTCATACGGGATTATCTGAATTGCAAGATAATGATATTCCTGTAAAGTAAAAAATTTTCTTTGACTCAATTGACCTGATTTGAATATAATCTAGTAATAATGTAGATTATTTTATATTTTGATATATTTGATTCAATGAGAACCGTAGATCTATATTTTGGCTTTTTATTTTTGTCCTCAGTTGCATTGCCCTCCTGCAACCATAAGAAACCAGCTCAACCTGTGGCAAGCAAACCGGTAGTAAAATATCGAAAAGCTGCATTGTGCTGTGAGTCAAATATCCCCAGTCGTTTTAAACTAGCCAGTATGGACCTTGACGTTGTTCCGGTAGCCGACCTGGGACACAAAAATATGGTTTGGGTAAAGGGTGGCGACTATTTGATGGGCGGTGATAATAAACAGGCATCGGCAGATGAATTTCCAAAACACCGGGTGATCCTTGATGGCTTCTGGATAGATATTACTGAAGTTACCAATGCACAGTTCAGGGCTTTTGTAAAAGCAACCGGATACATAACCACTGCCGAAAAAAAGCCAGATTGGGAAGAATTGAAAAAACAGGTTCCTCCCGGTACCCCTAAACCTGACGCAAGTGTTCTGGTTGCCGCATCCCTCGTTTTCAAACCCACTAAATCTGAAGTGCCACTTAATGATTACAGTCAATGGTGGACCTGGGAGAAGGGGGCAAACTGGAAACATCCGCACGGACCAAAGAGCAATATCAATGGCAAAGACAACTATCCCGTAGTCCATATTTCTTATTTCGATGCTCAGGCTTATTGTAAATGGGCAGGCAAAAGTTTGCCCACAGAAGCGGAGTGGGAGTGGGCAGCCAGGGGCGGACTCAAAAACAATATTTATCCCTGGGGTAATGAAAGTGTAACCACCGGCAAAACCAAAGCGAATATATGGGAGGGTGATTTCCCCTATAGGAACACCGAAAAAGATCATTTCTATTTTGCTGCACCAGTTAAGTCTTTCCAGCCCAACCCCTATGGTTTGTATGATATGGCAGGTAACGTATGGGAATGGTGCGCAGACTATTATAACAATAACTATTACCAAACAGTGAATACTAAAGCAGGGATCAGGAACCCGAAAGGATCAGCAATAGCATACGACCCAGATGAGCCTTATGCGAAAAAACGTGTAATCCGCGGAGGCTCTTTCCTTTGCAATGACAGCTACTGTTCTGGCTTTCGGGTAGCAAGAAGAATGAAAAGTACAGAAGACAGCGGCATGGAACACCTGGGCTTCCGCTGTGTACAGGATAAATAAACTTTTAGGATGAACACTTTAACTTCATTTTCTGCAGGATTGTTGGTGTTTCTTGCCATAGTTGCAGGAAACCATTCCGCCTGTGCGCAGGCACCACAAGTGGCCTCGCGCCCAAACATTATTTTCATTCTTTCTGATGATCATGCCTACCAGGCCATCGGCGCTTACGGAAATAAAATTGCCAGCACACCTAACATTGACAGGCTGGCAAAAGAGGGGGCGTTATTCAAGAATGCGATAGTCACCAACTCTATTTGTGGCCCCAGCAGGGCTACATTTTTAACAGGTACATACAGCCATAAAAACGGTTATCCAAGAAATGAGCAAAAGTTTAATACCAACCAGCTGTTGTTTCCGGCTTTATTGCAGGGGGCGGGGTATCAAACTGCCTGGCTAGGAAAGTGGCATCTGGGTAACCTTCCTAAAGGCTTTGACTATTACAATATACTCAATAGTCAGGGGCAATATTACAATCCGGATTTTATCAATTCATCAAAAGATACCACACAGATTGAGGGTTACGTGACCAACATCATTACAGAGCTGGCAACCAAATGGCTTGATAACCGTGATACCACCAGACCATTTTTTCTGGTGGTGGGTGAAAAAGCGACACACCGGGAGTGGTTTCCAGACCTGCCGGATCTGGGTGCATACGACCATGTGAACTTTCCATTACCCGCTACTTTTTATGACAACTACGAGGGTAGGGCGGCCGCGGCAGATCAGGATATGAGCATTGAACACACCATGATCCTTAAAAATGATTTAAAGGTACATGTGGATTACGATCTTCCGAATTCGCCCGGAGGGCTTTATCAGCGATTCAATCCGCAACAAAAAAAAGCCTTTTCAGATTATTATAACCAAATAAGTGCAGGTTTTGATGAGCAAAAACTGACGGGCAAGGTACTGGCAGAATGGAAGTTTCAACGTTATATGAGGGACTATTTTGCTACAGCCAATTCACTGGACAGAAACATTGGCCGCCTGCTCGATTATCTTGATCAATTTGGCCTGGCTGAAAATACTGTGGTTATTTACGCTTCGGATAATGGATTTTATCTTGGTGAACATGGCTGGTTTGACAAACGATTTATTTATGAGGAGTCTCTTCATGTGCCACTGATTGTGCGTTATCCAAATGTGGTGAAGCCTGGAACTGAACTGAAAAAGATAGTGCTGAACAACGATTGGGCACCAACCGTGTTAGATATTGCGGGTGTAACCGTACCGGCTGTTATGCAGGGGAAGTCATTCCTTCCATTGCTGAAAGATGAAAATGCAGTGAAAGATTGGAGGCAGGCCGCCTATTATCACTATTATGAGTTTCCACAACCGCACCACGTTCACCCTCATTTTGGTATCAGATCTGATAGGTATACCCTGGTAAGATTTTATGGTGCATTGAACAGCTGGGAGCTTTTTGACCTGCAGAAAGATCCTCAGCAGCTGCATAATCTCTACGGAACAAAAAGCGCAGAAGGATTGACCGCAATACTCAAAGGGCAGCTCAAAAATCTCATTGTGCAGTATCAGGACACGACAGCGCTAAAGATTTTCAACTCAAAAAGCCGAGCAGTCGGGGCGCGGCGGAAATGATGTTTCAAGAATTACTATATGATATTTCAGGTGATGGAATAATAACCTTTCAAAACGTATCATTTGGAGAAATCCGGAATATTTGATTAACTTTTGAAAAAATATTTACCAGCTATAAAACATGGAAGAACAAAGGAATCAAAGACGGCGGGACTTTTTGAAAACCGCGTCAATTGGCAGTCTGTTATTAATGGGTGCACCTCAAATATTATCTGCATCTACAGGGCAGGCGTTAAATTCGGAAGCAGCATCTGCATCTGGTAAAATTACTTTATCTCAGGATGATGTGATCTTATTCCAGGGCGATTCAATTACTGACTCAGGAAGGAAAAGGGACAATTCAGAACCTAATAATAGTGCTGCACTTGGTAGTGGATACGCATTTCTGGCAGCATCAGCTTTGCTGAAAAAACACGCAGATAAGAACCTGAAAATCTATAATAAGGGTATTAGTGGAAATAAGGTATACCAGCTGGCCGAGCGTTGGGATGCCGATTGCCTCGAACTTAAACCTACTGTATTGAGTATTTTGATTGGGGTGAACGATTACTGGCATAAACACAATGGCAAATATGATGGTACGTCAAAAAAATATACTGATGATCTGACGGCCCTACTGGACAGGACCCGCCAAAAATTGCCAGATGTGAAATTGATTATTGCAGAGCCTTTTGCAGTTAAGGGTGTTAAAGCTGTAGATGACACCTGGTATCCTGAGTTTGATGAATACAGGGTTGCCGCTGCCAGTATAGCCAAGCAATTTTCTGCGGTTTATATACCTTACCAAAAGGTGTTTGATGAAGCGCAAAAAACCGCACCTGGTAAATACTGGACGGCTGATGGCGTGCATCCAAGTGCTGCCGGGGCTGAATTAATGGCTGAAGCCTGGCTCACTGCAGTGAAGTAAGCCTACCTTATATTGGTACACTTTCTTCCAGAATTCCCTCTCTGAAAGAAAGTGTATTCCCGCTTTTAGTCACCACAGTAAAAACTGCCGCAGCATTTACATCAAATACTTCATACCCATTCCATGTAGAAAGGTCGCCAAAATCTTCCACCCTGTATATCTTTTCTGCCTGCTGATTTTCGAGGGTAATGAGTTCCACATAATTTAACCCAATATCTGCTGTAATTTGGCCTGCCGCTGTATTTAACGTACAATTGCGGATCAGCAAATGGAAAATTCCTTTTTCATTGAGAGGTATAGAATAATAGGTACTCAATTGATGATCTATATAAGTCCCATTACTGATTTCAATTAAAGACCTCATCAGTATATCAAAGTTCAGTTTGCGTACATATTGTTTCTCTGTATCGTTTTCGTGTCCTCCCGCTTCTACTAGGATTACTGAGGTGCCCAGCCGCTGAAAGTTGTCTCCAAAAGCCCTCGATTCAAATTCTTCGCTCCACCTGCCGGTATGGCCAGGAATTTCCTTTTCCAACATCTGATACAGCCCGCTGATCAGCAGTATCGCTTTTTCCCTTGATGGCGTAATTGCAGCATTTTGGTCCGCAGGCGGTGCAAGCAGCGATATGCTGGCCGGCATACCGGTTCCTGTTACCGACCATAAGGTATCCTGATCATGCATGTTGAAACCAAAATGTGGCTGCAGTTCATGTTGGAGCTTGATGAGTATTTTAGCTTCAGGACTTTGCCGGGCAACAAAATCGCGGTTAATATCTATCCCCTGTGCGTTACGTCGTTGAAATACTTCTGCGCCGTCTGGGTTGAGCATTGGCACAAAGTGAAGTGTGCAGCTGTTCAGAATCTGTGTTTTAATTGCTGAGGCGTGTTCCTGCTGGGCAAAGAAATTGAAGAGGTCCATAAATGCCAGTGTCCCGGTCGGTTCATCGCCATGCATCTGGCTCCACAACAGGATTACAATAGGGCCTTTGCCAATGCTAAGCTGCCAGATCTCCCTGTTTTGTACAGAAAGACCCACTGTTTGCACATTGAAAATGTCAGCCGACCGCAGTTCATCAACTTTTTGTTGAAGATCTGAGTGTTTGATAAACCTATTGGTGAAATGATGGTCTTTGTAGAAGGAATGGTCAGTTTTAGGCCCGGTAGTCATAAGCAGTGATAATAGTTTAAAGCAAAGGCGCCATAAAAATAAAAATGTTACAGGGCGTTTGCCTATAAGTAAGCAAAATATTAATAATTATTTTCTAAATTATGCCCTGTAATCATTTAATTCAGGAAAAACCATTGAAATTTACATCATTCGAAATATTTAAGTACGCTATACCAATTGAGCCTTTTACTATTGCAACAGGCACAATGCATTTTGCACAAAACCTGCTGGTGCGTGCGCATACAGATAATGGTTTAACCGGTTTTGGCGAATGTTCTGCTTTTCCCATGATTGTTGGTGAAACGCAGGCCACTTGTTACGAGATGGCAAAAGATTTTGCTGCCATTTGGAAAGGGAAGGAAGCGAGGGCAATTGAAGATAGGCTCGCAGAACTGCATTTGTATACTGCCGGAAACTACACAGCGAAAAGTGCATTTGATATGGTATTGTATGATCTTGCTGCTAAGCATGCGGGATTACCTTTATACCAATACCTTGGCGGCGAAAAGAGAAAGATTGAAACTGACCTGACTATCGGAATTGACACGCCTGAAAATATGGCGGCCTCGGCCGTACGTAATGTAGCTGACGGTTTTACGATACTTAAAGTGAAGCTGGGGAAAAGCCCTGCAGAGGATTTACAGCGGATAAAAAGTATCCGTACAGCTGTTGGTCCAGGTATTGAAATCAGGGTAGATGCCAATCAGGGCTGGTCTTTTGATGATGCTGTCTACACCTTGAAAGAGCTGGCACAATACCAGATTTCGTTCTGTGAACAACCTATGCGCACCTACAACGATGAACTGTTGCCAGAACTTTGCCGCCTTTCGCCTATCGCAATTATGGCGGATGAAAGTGTATATACCCACCGTGACGCCGAAAGGATCATCAGGAACAAGGCAACCAAATATATCAATATCAAATTTGCTAAGAGTGGCGGCCTGCACGAGGCAGGGTTAATTGCCAGAGTGGCTGAAAAAAATGGTGTTCCCTGTATGTTAGGCAGTATGTTGGAAAGTCGCCTTGCACTTACAGCCAATCTGCACTTTGCGCTGGCCAATAAAAATATCAGTTTTTTTGACCTGGATACCTGTTTACTTGGGCAGCTGGCCGATCCGGTGATTGGAGGTTTCAGTTACAAGGGTATGGAACTGGAATTGACGGACGCGCCAGGCATTGGTGCAGAAGTAGATCAGTCGTATCTGGACAACCTTGAGCATATTGTGATTTAATAGAAGACCAGCATAAATGAAACCCACGACCTGATGAACATTCCCGGTAACTTGTATCTGGAGGGGAAACCCGGGAGGACCTGTACTGTCGGGGGACAGGAGTTCCTGTTTTTTTCCGGTTACAACTATCTCGGTGTAAATGAGGATGAAGAGTTTATAGCGCTGGTAAATGAAGGAATAACCAAATATGGATGGGTTTTTCCGTCCTCTAGGATATCAAACACAAGACTTGCGCTATACGAGGAATGTGAAGCCATGCTTTCGGCAATTACAGGGACAGAAGAAACGGTTTTAATGCCTTCCGGTTATGCCGCGGGCAGAATGTCAACTTCGTATTTTGAAGGTTTCGTATTGAATGCGCCCGGTTCTCATCCTGCTATTTTGCAAGGTAAACCACCTGGGATTGACTTTCAACAATGGAAAGACTGGTTGCTGAATGGTTATGTTAAGCCCAAAACTGCCGTTCCGCTGGTTATTGCCAGTGATTCGGTTAGTCCGTTAACAGCACAGATCAACGACTTCAGTTTCTTAAGTGACCTGCCACCGTCCAGTATTACTGTCATAGACGATTCTCATGGAATTGGCCTGATAGGTGAAAACGGGAATGGTATCAGTGCCGCATTGCCTTATGATGGAAGTATTGAATACCTGCTTACTTACTCATTGGCAAAGGCATTTGGAATTGCCGGGGGAGCCGTAAGTTGCACAAGTGCGCGTGCTGCTTTTTTTAGGTCCCTGCCAGAATATACAGGGATCACCCCATTGTCGCCGGCCCAGATCTATGCCTTTATTAAAGGGCAGCTGATTTACCAGCGACAGCGCGAAAAACTGCGCTTCAATATAAATTATTTTAAGAACTGTATTTCGAATCTGACAGACATTCGTTATGCTGAAGGTTTTCCTGTATTTGTATTACCTCCAGGTGTAGATGAGAAACAGTTTTTTCATCATGGTATACTCATTTCTTCTTTTTCTTATCCTGATCCTGCGGGGCAGAAACTCAATCGCATTGTATTGAATGCACTGCACACAAAAGATGATCTTGAAAAACTTGCGAATGTTTTACGTATGATTTATCCGACATAGATTCTTGATTAAGAGCCCCCTTTACTGCTTCAGCGATAGCTATTTAAGCGCGGCGACAAAAATAATCCTGGTGATTTGTGTTAAGATTATAGCCAATATGTTAAAATAAGTTAAAACATTTTGCTGATCGGGGTGTATACTATACCAACCAATACTCCCTCTTGAGACAAATATGAAGTTATTGCTTTCTAAGAAGTACATTTTCCTGGCCATGCCTCTTCTCGTTTTTGCAGTACAGGCACAGGAAATTCCCGACTCACTGAAACGTCGGCAGACACAGACTGATACCCTCAGTAAATCTGGTGCCCCTCCAAAACAAATCCTGCCTTCACCGGTACAGTCCGTTCCAAATCAGACAGATACTGCTGCTACAGGCATTGTCAGCGGAACCGTTAAAAATGAAGCCGGACAACCAGTTCCAGGTGCTTCTGTGAGCGTTCGTGGTCAGAAGAACAGTGTGTCTACTGATGCCAATGGGCGATTCAGTATCCAAATATCAAAACCTAACAGCACTCTTCAGGTCAGCTACGTTGGTTACGCCACAAAAGTACTGCAAATTGGTGCACAGAAGAATATCACTATAACACTGCTGCCATCTAGCAAAGCATTGGATGAAGTGGTCATCACTGGTTATTCTTCTCAGCAGAAAAAAGACCTCACCGGAGCAGTTTCTATTATTAAACCTTCTGATATTGACAATATGCCAGTTGGTGGTGTAGACCAGGTTTTACAGGGTAAGGCGGCAGGTGTTTCTGTTACGCAAGCTACTGGTGCACCAGGCGAAGGTATTGCTGTTCGTATCCGCGGTGTGGGTACAATCAACAATAATAATCCATTGTATGTCATCGACGGTGTACCTACACCTAACGGGATCAATCAAATTTCTCCGGCAGATATTGAAAGTATCAATATCCTAAAGGATGCATCTTCTGCTTCAATTTATGGTGCACGTGCATCAAACGGGGTGGTGGTTATTACAACGAAAAAGGGATCTTCGGGCAAGGCACATTTTAACCTAAGCCAGTACACCGGGGTGCAAACCCATGGCGACCTGATTAAGATGGCCAATACCGGACAATACGTAAGTGCTTTTAATACGGCGGCAGCTGCCGATGGGAGAACACAAATTCCACAAAGCCTCGCTGCAACCCTTCCTGATGTAGACTGGCAAAAAGAAGTGCTGAAACCGGCACTGATCAACAATACCAACCTCTCTGTAAATGGAGGAAACGAAACCGGTAATTACATGGTTTCACTAAATTATTATAAACAGGATGGACTGATCAAAAATAGCGGGTATGACAGGTTTAACCTGCGTACGGCTGTGAACAGTACGCTTTCAAAAATATTTACGGCAGGTGCCAACGTCAACCTTTCTTATGCAAAAACCAAACAGGTAGGTGCATCAGGTGATGGCTTTGGAGCAGGTAACCAAGGGGCAAGCGTGTTGCGCTATGCTTTATTCCGCACCCCAGGTACACCAGTATTTAAAGCCAATGGCGATTATGTAGATCTTCCTGAAAACCCACAGTTTTTAGGTGATGGCTTAAACCCGGTGGGTTATGCAGATAATTTTGATCGCAGTTATAATGCCTATAGTGTTTTAGGAAGCGTGTATGCTGAGGCTAATATTGCCAAAGGACTAAAACTCCGCACTACATTTGGTGGTAATCTCGTGATAACTGACTTTAAGCAGTTCTTTGCCATCTGGGGCAGCGACCGCTCACTGAACTCTCCAGGTAGTTTGGCCAGGTCAAATGCAAACCAATTTGATTACAACTGGACAAATACACTTACCTACAATATTAAACTCGACGATAAACAAACGATTAACCTGCTTGCGGGTACCGAAGCAATTAAAAGCCGTACCAACGGATTGTCTGCTTCGCGGTCAATATTCCCTAACCAGACAGAAAACTTCCAATACCTGGATAACGGGATTGGGGTGCAGCAAAATGGTGAAAATGAATCTCGTTGGGCACTTTTCTCTTTATTTGGACGGGCAGATTATCAGTATGCTGATAAATATCTGGCAAGCTTTACGGTCCGCCGTGATGGCTCTTCACGTTTAAACCCCGATAACCGCTACGGTAACTTCTACGCCGGATCTGTGGGTTGGAGAATTGACCAGGAAGATTTCCTGAAAGATTTCAAACAGCTGTCATTGTTGAAGCTGAGGGCTAGCATCGGACAAACCGGTAACCAGGAAATCAGCAATTATGCCTACACCACGCTCAATTCGTTGGTAGGTTTTTATCCCTTTGGCGGAACACCCGTAATTGGTAACTCATTAACTTCGCGCGGAAACAGCAATATTACCTGGGAGACCAGTACGCAGACAAACTTTGGTCTGGACGCAGCGTTTTTTGATAACAACCTGCAGTTTTCTGCAGACTATTTTATTCGCGACAATTCTGATATTCTATTTGCTAACCCACTTCCTCCAAGTGCGGGATCGGGCGGCAGCCCATATATCAACGCCGGAAAAGTAAGGAACCAAGGTTTTGAGCTTCAGGTTTCGTACCGCAGGACCCTGTCAGATGACTGGAGTTTTGATGTTTCGGGAAACCTGGCTACCTTGAAAAACAAGGTGCTTTCGCTGGCGGGTTCGCCAATCATAGGTGGCCGTATAGACAACGAGTATTATGCAACACTGACTACCGTTGGTCAGCCAATCGGTGCATTTTACCTGTTGCCAATGGAAGGTATATTCCAGAACCAGCTTGATATTTTTACGCATGCCTATCAGGGCGCAGGAATTAAACCTGGTGACGTAAAATATAAAGACTCAAATGGCGACGGCGTAATCAATGAAGATGACCGCGAAATTGTAGGGAGCCCGATTCCTAAGCTAACCTATGGCTTTACAGGTAACCTTAAATTTAAGAGTTTTGATCTGAGTTTATTCTTTCAGGGGGCTTACGGTAATAAATTGTACAACCAGATCAGTACAGACACCGAAGGATTCTACCGTGCATTTAATGTAACTGAAAGAATAGCAACAGGTAGCTGGAGCGGTGAAGGCAGTACCAATGAGTTTCCAAGGCTTACCTGGGAATCTGCATCTTCTACTAATAACAAACGTCCTTCTACCCGTTTTCTGGAAAGTGGTTCATACCTGCGGTTGAAAAATGCCCAGTTGGGCTACAGTTTCAGCCCCAAAATGCTTGAAAAATTGAAAATGTCTAACCTGCGTATTTACGTGAGTGGCCAGAACCTGCTTACGTTTACAAAATATACTGGTCTTGATCCTGAAATTTATACCAGCAGCAATGCGCAGGGCGATGGCGTGCGTGCAGTAGGAATAGATTGGGGAACTTATCCTTCTGCCAGGATTTACACCTTAGGCCTTAACGTTAACTTTTAATTGAATGAAGAACCTATATATATTATCGCTTTCTGCCTGCCTGCTATTGGGTACAGGATGCAAGAAATTTCTCGATCAGCCGGCCCTGGGATATTATTCCAGTGATGATCTGTTTGGTAATGATGCTACTGCGCGTACCGCAGTTACTGCAGCGTATATACCGCTTACTTTTACTGATGCGGCGGCCAACCCGGTTTGGGTATTGGGCGATGTAGCAACTGACGATGCCGTGATTGGTGGAAACGCTGGAGAACAATCAGATTATACCAGTGTGGATTTATATAATATTCTGCCAACGAATGCTGCAGTGCAATCTTTATGGTCAAGATATTATGATGGGATTAACCGTTGTAATGTAGTTACAGATGGTTTAAAGCCTGAAAATACCGCCGTGTCTGAAACGGTAAAAACCCAGGCACTTGCTCAGGTAAAGTTTCTGAGGGCCTATTACTATTTTATGCTGACCAACTTTTACGGTGATATTCCTTTGCGTTTAACAGTGAGTACGATTGCCGATGCATCTCTGGCAAAATCTATGCAGGTACAGGTATATGCACAGATTGAAAAAGACCTGACCGAAGCTGCTGCAGGACTCCCAGACAAATGGAGCGCTGCCACTGACGCGGGAAGGGTAACCAAAGGAGCGGCGCTGGCTCTACTTGCAAAAGCGTCTTTATTCCAGAAAAAATATACCGAAGCTGTGCAATATGCTGAACAGGTTGAAGCCCTGGGTTACCAGCTGACGGATAATTTTACCGACAACTTTAATGCTTCTGCCAAGACCAATAATGAAACCATTTTCTCGGTTTGGCATGTACGTGCCGCGCAGCCTTTACAGGGCAACTCGCTGAATTACTGGTTCGCTCCCCGTTCTTTAAATGGTGCTGGTGTGTTCTATCCTACGCAGAGTCTGGTTGACAATTTTGAAAGTAACGATCCGCGTTTGGACTTCACTGTTGCACGTGCTGGTAAACCTTATTTTGATAGCGAATTTCAGGCATCCTGGTCTACAACCGGATACTTGTCCAAAAAACATGTACAGCCCATCAGCGAAGTACCATCTACTACCAAGAACGACGGGAACCTGAATTATGAGGCCATACGCTTTGCTGATATCCTGCTGGTAAAAGCAGAAGCATTGAATGAATCAGGTCAGCCTGCTGCGGCACTTGTACCTTTGAACAAGATCAGGGACAGGGCACGTAAAAACTTTAGTGGTACTGCTCCAGCAGGTCTGTTGGCTGCAGTTACAAGTAATGATCAGGGTCAATTGAGGGATGTAATCCGTCGTGAACGCCGCTCAGAATTGGCGTTGGAATTCCACCGCTTTTTTGACGTGATCCGCTACGGACAAAGTTATGCCGAAGCGGCCATCAGGCCCACGGCTCCTAACTTTAACTATGCGCAGAACAGGTTTTTCCCTATCCCGCAAACTGAAAGAAATACTAACGGAAGTTTATAATTAGCCATCTGGTCATGAATTATCAAAAATACTTATCACACAGCCAGTTGTTTAGTTTTATACTGCTGGCTGCGGTTGCTTTTACTTCCTGTAAGGATGATGAAGCTAAACCGAATTATAATGCAGATAAAGCAAGTCTGAAAACACTGACGGATTCTGTAAGCCTGGTTTATACCAGTTCTGCTGAAGGCCATAACCTAGGGCAATATCCTAAACAGGCCCGTACTACATTGAAAGAAACACTTGACCTCGCTACCGCGGTAACCAACGGAGAACATACCCAGGAGCAGGTAAACAATGCATACGCAAACCTGCGGAGGGCGATTATCGCATTTAAAGAACGGATTATTGAGGAGGTAGCACCAGAAAACCTGGTTGCCAAATGGCTTTTTGCCGGAAATGCACTTGATGCTACTGCAAACCACCACGACGGAACCCTGATGACGGGTATCATTGGTACTGAGGGGAATGCTGCAGATGGAGGAGTGTTGCCTGTGCTCACTACCGATAGGTTTGGAGCGGCGGCTAATGCCTATGAATTTGCCAATGGAGCTTATATAGAAGTTCCTTATACTGCTGCGCTCAATGCAGGGATGCTGAGCCTTAGTTTATGGGTAAATCCTAAGGAGACTTTTGGAAATAACTATATGATAGCATTGAACCGCTGGAATGGGTTTAAGTTCCAGTTGCAAACCGATAACTTTCTGTTCATGACGTTAAAAACCGCTGCAGGTACTTTTGACAGGGATAGTAACCCGGGCAAAATGGTAGTGGGGCAATGGCATCATGCAGTAGTTACCGCCGGAAACGGTTCTATTAACTTCTATGTAGATGGCCTGCTTACAAGATCAGAAAGCGTAGCGGGAACTGCGGTAACATTAGCTACACCTATCAATATGACTATCGGACAGCAACTGCCGAAGGACAAATTCAATTTTACCGATAAAACCAGCTCAACCTATTTTGGAAGCAGTTCTTATTTCAAAGGATCGATGGATGATATCAGGTATTATAATAAAGTACTGACAGCAGCCGAAGTGCTAAAAATATATAACAACGAGAAGCCGGATTAGTAAACCTGATTTCTTTAACTCAACCCGGTGCATCATGTATGTGCCGGGTTTTTTTATTGAATACAGGTTTAGTTCATTTTTTTTAGTGGATTTCAGGATATTAACCTGGGTTAAAGTTTTCATGTTATTGCCGGCATACCTTTGAAGTGTCGGAACAATCAGACATAAAAACAAAAAGAACATGAAAACACTAATTTTATCTATAGCCCTTGGTATACTTACCCTAACAGGCTTTTCACAAAAAACGAAAAAAGCACGAACAATTGTATTGGTTCATGGCGCATGGGCAGACGCCTCAGCCTGGAATACTGTTACCCCAATACTACAAGCAAAAGGATATGAAGTAATTGCTGTAAACCTTCCTGGTCATGGAAAAGACACTACTCCATTTACAGGCATCACCATGCAATCATACGTGGATGCTGTAAAAGCGGCAATTGGTACCAAAAACAACGTGTTATTGGTTGGGCATAGCATGGCGGGACTAATTATCAGCGAAGTTGCAGAGGCAATTCCTTCTCAGATAAAGGAATTGGTATACCTGGGGGCAGTTTTACCACAAAATGGAGTGAGTTTATTGCAGCTTTCGCAACAGGACGCGGACAGTCATACCGGAAAATATATCAAAGTGGACGAAGCAACTGCCTCTATCGGTATTGCTAAAGAAGGTTTAATTGATGTATTTGCGGCGGATGCACCAAAAGAAGTTCAGGATTACCTGCTTGCTAACGTTAAAGCAGACCCGCTTATTCCTTTTACTAATCCGGTTACTATTACAGCCGCTAATTTCGGAAGCGTTAAAAGGGCTTATATTCACACGATAAACGACAACGCCATCAGTTATACAGCACAACAGGCGATGGTGAAAAGCGTTGGGGTAAACAAAGAATATGCATTGAAAAGTAGTCATACACCATTTTTCTCCATGCCTAAAGAGCTTGCAGATATTATTTTAAAAGAAGCAAAGTAGTAGTTATTTTTTACCGACAGGTGTCATAAATTAAACCCAGCAGAAAAATCTGCCGGGTTTTTATTAGTTTGGCAAGTTGAAGACAAGTAAATACACTTATATCCGATAAAGGCAATGACAGAAATAGAGTTATTACGCGAAATGATGTATAAAGTTGGAATGGATAAAGAAAATTTTGATCTTTCCCTTCCTTACTGGCAACTGAAAACATATAAAAAAGGTGATTTTTACAATGCTTACAAAAGCGTATGTAAACATCTGGGTTTTATCACAAATGGTGTGTTCAGGGTGTACCGTGCAAACGAAGATACAGGGGAGGAGAAAAATATGTTTTTCTTTAGCAGCCAGCAGTTTATGACCTCTTATAAAAGTTTCCTCACGCAAATGCCCTGTGAATATTATACGGAATCAATGTCACATTCCACTATTTTGTATATTCATATTGATAGTCTGAACCTGCTTTACAGTTCTTCACATCAATGGGAGAGGTTCGGACGTATTGCAGCGGAAGCTGCTTTTAACGCCGTAATGACCAGTACTGAAGGTTTTCTCTTTAAAAGCCCTGAAGAACGTTATGTAGAACTAACAGCACAGCACCCGGATATTTGTAACCGTATCCCGTTGTACCATATTGCTTCTTACCTTGGTATACAGGGGCCGTCACTGAGCAGGATCAGGAAACGAATGGTTGGAAAATAACCCTGCCACTGTCCAATTCCGTACACCAGATGTTCGCAATTGGACAAAGAAATTCAATAATAGTGGCTAACTTACCTTACGCGAGGTATCTGAGCGCTGGCATGCGGTTGGATATAGCAGATAAAATAATAGTGCATAAGCCTGCAACTTGCAAAATAACGAAAAGCCATGTTTAAACTTAACCTCAAAATCGCTTTAAGGAACCTGTTGAAATACAAAGTATATACGCTGATCAATATCCTTGGATTATCCATAGGAATGGCGAGTTGTATTTTGATTTTTATATTCATCCACTTTCAGCTCAGTTTTGATAAAGGGTACAAAAATGGGGACCGCATCTATAGATTTGTAACCGACTGGAAGTACACTAGTTTTGATGACCATTCATCGGGATCGCCAGGGCCCTTTGCAGCGGCAGCAAGGATCGAAATGCCAGGTATTGAAAAGCTCGCGGTCGCTTCCAGGAACAGTGGTGTGGTTATAGTAAAAGACAGGGCAGGAAAGGAAAAGATCAAAGCTGATAAAGAAGTGTTTTTTGCCGAACCTGATTTATTTGAAATTTTTGACCTGGTATGGGTTTCTGCAAAACCAGGCAAAGAGTTTGCAGCTCCAAATACAGCGGTGCTGTCTGAAGAGACTGCAAGGGAGTTTTTCGGCAGCGCCAGCAATGCACTGGGCAAATCTTTTACTTTCTGGAATCAGATGACATTGAAGGTGACCGGGGTGTTCAAAGATATACCGGCCAGTAGCAGCATCCCGTTGCGGATTGTGATTAATTATCAGAATTCGTATCAAAGCAAAAATACCGACTGGGGCTCGGTGAGTTCACAGAATCAATGTTTTGCCTTGTTAAAGGAAGGACAGACGCCGGCGGGTTTACAGCCTTCGCTTGACAGATTTAACGAGAAAAACTATACTGACCGAAAGGCTTCGGGCAATCAAAAAAGTGTACTTCAGCCATTATCAGATATTCATTTTAGTGAGAAGTATAAAAGCTTTTCTGAAATCACCACAACAAAATCCCAACTCTACGGACTTGCCGTTATTGGTTTATTCCTGATCGTAACCGCCTGCATCAATTTTATAAATCTGGCCACTGCCCAATCTGTTAACCGCTCCAAAGAAGTTGGCGTAAGGAAAGTGATGGGCTCTAAAAGGAATCAGCTGGTCATACAGTTCCTGACAGAAACGATCGCCATTACGGTTATTTCAATGGTTATCGCCTGCATCATTGCAGAGCTTTCATTACCGGTTTTGCAAAACCTGTTTAAGGAAAAGGTTGTGCTTAGTCTTTTTGGCCATCCGCTGATGTACGTTTTCATGCTGGTTCTCATATTTTTTGTAAGTCTTCTTGCTGGTTTTTATCCCGCAATGGTGATGTCTGGTTTTAGTCCTGCGCTCGCTATCAAGAATAAAGTGACCGTTAATGCAGGCAGCCTGAGCCTTCGCAAAATACTTGTAATTGTGCAGTTTGCTATTACCATTATTCTCATCATCAGCACACTTGTGATCATCAAACAAATGCAGTATGTACGTGAAAAACCGCTGGGATTTGATAAAGATGCCATCGCGATGGTTGGCATGCCGGGTGATAGTATCAGCAGGTCGCACCAACGGGCTTTCCGGGAACGCGTGTTGCATATACCTGGGGTGCAAAAAGTCAGTTATTTTCTGAGGCCACCACTTTCTGGCTCCATGAATACCACCAGTTTTAGGTTTGACGGAAAGGAGAATAAAGACTTTGAAGTTAGGCTAACTATCACGGATGAAAAATACTTTGATCTCTTTGGCTTACAGCTGATTGCTGGAAAGGTCTTTGTAAAAAGCGACACGGCCAATGGATATATTGCCAACGAAACATTTATTAAAAAGGTAGGTATTAAAGATGCTGAAGCTGTATTGGGAAAAATTATCGATCAGAATGGGCGCAAAGCCCCTATTGTTGGGGTGGTCAGGGATTTCAATGACCAATCGCTTAAGGCCAGTATATCACCTATGATTTTTTACCAGGAAAGCTGGGTGTATTATAACATGGCGGTGAAAATGAATCAGCAACGTATACTTCCTGCAATGATGGAAATCGAGGCTTTGTGGAACAGTACCTTTCCAAATGAGGTATACAGTTCAAAATTTTACGATGATGACATTGATGCTTATTATGAGACCGAGCGGATTACGGGCTTTCTTTTCAGGGTATTTGCCGGTGTAATTATATTTATTTCCCTTATTGGACTCTTCGGGCTGGTTTCCTTTGTGGCTACACAACGGACAAAAGAAGTGGCAATCAGGAAAGTATTGGGCGCTTCCACCTATGATCTGGTTAAGATGCTGAACGGATCTTTTATGTTTATGGTGTTAATTGCCAATATTGTAGCCTGGCCACTGGCCTATATACTGGTGACCAAATGGCTTTCGGGATTTGCCTATCGCATGGATTTGAGTATCTGGCCTTTTGCTTTGGCCATGTGTATTTCCTTATTAATTACACTTGTTACAGTAAGCATCAGGTCTTACCGGGCAGCCGTTACAAACACTATCGAGGCGTTGAAGTATGAATAGTCAGAGAGCGCATATGGATGGTTGAGGGCTATTGCTGCTCAAGAATCGTTAGTGTTTTCTGGTCTTTATTCCCATGAAAAAACTTGTCCAGCACTTGTTGAAAAACAGCATCTGCATTTGGGACTGAGGCAAACAGCGTCATAGACGATTTCAGTTTCATATCATCGGGATTTCCAAATACCTGGCTTGCGTTTGAATTGTCCAATTGTACCAGTACTTTGGAAATTTCGATAATACGTTGGCCCAAAATAGGGTGCCTTAAATATGCTGCCGCTTCTTGCAGGTCGCTAATCGCATAATGTTGTGAAGTACTGCTAAAACCCAGGCCCTGTATCTGAGGAAAGATATACCACATCCAGTGACTTCTTTTTCTGCCATTTTTAAGTTCATTGAGGGCAGTTGCATAGTCCTGCTCCTGGGCGTTAATAAATCTTTGCAGGTGATGATTGGGTTCCATGGAATTGAAATTAAGCTGATATATTGCTAAACTACTCAGGCTCAGTTTTGTTTATAAAAAAGCAAACTGGTCACTAAACAATCAACTGTTCACTTAATAAGCAAACTGTAACTAAACCAATGGAAAAGAAATACAAAACTGCGTACCAGCTCCCAATTCGCTGTTCAGTTCAATAATACCCCCGTTTTCTTTCATAAACTCTTGGCATAACATCAAACCTATGCTATTTCCCAATTCATTGGAAGTTCCCGCCAGGCTGATATTTTTGGCATCAAATACTGTTTGCAGTAAATCGCGGGCAATTCCAACACCATTGTCTTTAATAATGATAGTATTGTAGCCTTCGGGTTTATTTAATGCGCTTAATACTTCGATTTTACCACCAGAATGGGTGTATTTTACGGCATTTGCCAGCAGGTTTCTTATAATAAAATCTACATGGGATATGTCTGCGAAAATGGGTAGATCATCTGGGGTGTCATCCACCAGGCTGATTGACTTTTCTTTAGCGGCTGACCTGTACAGATGGAAATTACGCTGGACCAGAGTTTTCGCATTAAATACGGTTTTATTTAAATCAACACCTTTTAGATGCAGTTTTCCCCAGGTAAGCAATTTATCCAATACTTCGAGGGTTACTTCACTTTGCTCTTTTAGCTGAGGTATGAGTGTTTGCACATCATCTGCAGATATGATGCCCTTTTCAAATACGCCAATCATATTTACAATATTTGAAACAGGAGATCTCAGGTCGTGGCCAATGATGGAGAACAGTTTGTCTTTAAAAGAATTCAGTTTGTTGAGTTCTTCCTTCTGTATCACCAGGTCTGTATTCAGCTTTCTGGTTTGCGAGTAAAAGAAGATGAACAGGATGAGCAGGAAAGTTATTCCCCCGGAAATTCCAATGATAATTTTACGTGAGAATTCGGTTTTTTCATTCTGGAGTTGCAGTTGCTGCACTTTTACAGTTTCAGTTACCAGATCAAAATTGGCCTGCAAACCGGCAATCTCCTTTGATTTTGCAAGGGTAAACAGACTGTCTTTTAAGGCAGTTTTACTTTCCAGCGCTTCTTCTGCCTTTTTATAATTTCCTATCATTTTATTGATATCAACAATTCCCTGGTAAACTTCAAGCATGAGGTGTTGATGATTGATTTGTTTCGTGATAGCAAGCGCCTGGTTAAGTAAAAGTACCGTACTGTCAGGCTTACTTTTGCCCATCAGGGATGCAATATTCATCAATACTTCCGCTTCCTGATCAGGGATATGCCTTTCCCTCACGGTCTTTAATGCTTTATTTTGATATTCAAGGGCAGTTTTGAAATCACCCTGTTGCTGATAAACATTACCAATATTCGTTAGCGCAAGCACATAGACACCGGATGAACGGTAATCTTCAGAGATTTTTAATGCTTTTTGGAAGTAGATAAGGGCATTTTTCATGTCCCCTTTTTTTGCATACATACTCCCTGTATTATTTAATACTGTTGACATAGTTGCTGAAGGAGTGAGCTTACCACCTAATGCGGCTCCTTTGAGCAAATAACTTAATGATTTATCTATGTTGTTATTCTGTTCTTCAATTTTTGCCAGTTTGATATAAGATTCTATAATACCACGGATATCATTGGTTGCCTGACGGATTTTTAGGGCTTTTAAAAAATACTGGGTTGCCTCTTTATCAAAGCCTTGTGTTGCGGCTAAAATGCCGAGACTGTTATTGGTAGCAGCGATTCCATTCTGGTTTTTTAGTTTTTCGAAGAGGTGCAATGAATACAGCGTTTGTTTTTTTGCCAGTTCCACTTTTCCCCTCCTAACATTGTAATCACCTATGATACCGTTAAGCATGGCTATTCCGTAGGTATATTTTATTTTGTTGGCAAGGGCCAATCCTGTTGTTGCATAGTAATTTGCAGAATCCGGCTGAGTATAACGGTAGTAACCAATTAGTTCTTTATATAACATCACGCGGGACGTATCCGGTTGCGAGGTTTTCAGACGTTCGAGTAAGCCCGGTAGCGGGTTTTGTGCAAAAGTGTAAATAGAAAAGAAACAAAAGAAAAAAATGGAAGTACAGAATTTCATTTAAATGGACCGGCGAAAATTTGTCTGAATATAGGAATATTCAAAGAAATTTGAACCATCATCTGTCAAAACGTTTGAATGTCGAAATGTAATACACAGCAGGAACAGGATTGCGCTCCTGCCGGTTTAAAAATCGCGAAATAAATATCAGGCTACTATCTTGTTTGTCCTAACGGACGTAAGACCAGTTCGTTTACAGTAATGTTTCCAGGCTGGCTGATCACATATACTATTGCATTCACAATTGCTTCTTCTTCCATTCGTGGCATGTCTTCAAGGTTACCATAGGTAGCTTTGATTTTGGGACTTGTAATGTCATGTCCCAGCTCTGATTTAGTTGCTCCGGGATAGATCGTTGTTACTTTAATTTTTCCCGCCACCTCTTCGCGCAGACTTTCCATAATAGCCCTAACGGCAAACTTTGTACCGCTGTACACACCCGTGGCCAGCGACGTTTTTAAACCTGCCACAGAAGATGTTGCCAGGATATGCCCCGTGCCACGTTCCAGCATATGTGGCAATACAGCGTTAATACCATATAATACACCTTTAATGTTTATATCAATCATGCGGTCCCATTCGTCTACCAATCCTTCATCAAAAAAGGATACAGGCATAACGCCGGCATTGTTCCATAACACATCAACTTTACCAAACTTTTCAATCGCCCTGGCGATAAGATTGTCAAGGTCAGTACGTTTGCTAACATCTGTTTTTACATAAACAGCATTTTCTCCTAATTCTTCTGCCAAAAGTTTCAGCCGGTCTTCCCTCCGTGCCGCCAATACAACTTTTGCACCCAGTTCAACCAGTTTTCGGGCAGTTGCTGCCCCCATACCGCTACTTGCACCGGTAATAACTATTACCTGATCTTTTATATTTTCCATTGCTTAATCTTTTTAAATGATTAGTACAAAGGTAGAATGCGCTGTTAAGTGTAAGTTATGCCATTCAAATTAAAAGTTATGAATGGGCACGGCTTCTTTACGGAAATGATAAGGAGTTTTACCCGTTTGTCTTTTGAAGAAGATGTTGAAGTTTGACGGGTGCCCAAAGCCAAGGCTGTAGCCTATTTCTGCAACATTCCAGCTGCTGTGGATGAGCAGGGCCTTGGCTTCAATGATCATTCTGTCGCTAATGTGTTCAGAAGTGGTCTTGCCGGTAATCTCTTTCAAAGTTTTATTGAGGTGATTGGTGTGAATAGACAGATGGTCTGCAAATTCACCTGCGTTTTTTAGCTGCATAACCTGTTGGGGGGAGGCAATAGGAAACTGCCGCTCCAGCAATTCAAAAAAGAGATCGGTAAGACGGGCGGAAGAAGATGTACCCGGAGATGTAAATTCATCAGGATGAATTTTCAAAGCTTCGTGCATAATGATCTGCACATAACTCTTTAATAAGTCATGTTTGTTAATATATGGCGATTCAAATTCTTTGAGCATTTGATCGAAAATACGTTTTAGCAATTCCATCGAAGCATCATCAGGAAACATGACCGGATTACCATTTACGCGGAACAACGGGGATTCTGAAAGGCTATCAGTTTTTAGCTGATGATTGGCAAAATCTTCAGTAAATAAACAAAAATACCCTTTTTGCATGTCTGATATACCTGTCCATGAATAGGGGACCATCGGGTTGCCAAATATAACGGCGTTTTTCTTTACATGGATAACCTTATCTGCATAGGTGAGCAGTCCTTCGCTATTGCAAACCAAAGAGATCTTATAAAAATCTCTTCGTATAGGCGGTGAAGTAACCCCTTTAAGGTTTTGTTCAACTTTATAAACATTAAACTGGCCGGCATCGGAATAATTTCCGCAGGTACGTTCAAGAAAGGCACCTGCTGTTTCTCTGATCATCATTTAGTAAAGTTACACTACGTTTAATTAAGTGATGCAATTCAAACATCACCTTTTCTGGTATTAAGTGTTTTTTAAATATATAGGTGTTATAGATATTGGCAGATCAGCTATTGCACAATCATTTCGGCCTTCGTCAGGTCGAAGGTAATTTTATTTCCTATCCAGTTCAGTGATATAATTCCGTCATAAATTAAACCAGGAATAAATGCCGCATTTATGTTTTTCTTGTTGATTGCAGGGAATGCCGTTGACGCAATTTCTGCAATGTTTGCGCGGTAAATGGTGGTTTTAAATTTTGGGTCAAATTCACTGGGTTTTAATATCTTGACAGCCTTGGCGGTGTCTATGTCCAATTGCGCTGTGTATTTTGAATTGATCCTGAAAACATCGGTGCCCGCCCCGCTGTCAATAATCAGCTGCAGGTTTACTTTCTTGTTGAGCGTAAAATAACCAGCAATTCCCAATGTTTTATCCCTCGAAATATCCAGCTGCAGTGGAACCAGGTGCCCGGTCGTTTTAAGGGCAGTTAAAGTAGCTCTGTTTTCCAGTACAATTACTTTGTTTGAATAGTCGATGGTGAAAGGCTGATTTTTGAAAGTCATCAGGGAAATCAAACCGTCAATAGGGCCAAAATCAACATCAATATATGTTAACAGCGGGTTATTTTCAGCTATACTTCCTAGTTTAAGTGAGGTAGCCTGATATAAGTCAACATCAATCCTTTCTCCTGTTGCGCGAAAGGCCGTATAACCTCCATCCATTTTTTTTAGTGCACCTATGCGGTCTGCAAATTTTTTGGTGAGCATCGTCATTCCGCCGCCGGTGTCAAATAAGAAATTTCCCTCCACACCATTGAATGTTGTTTTAATCATAATGTGTCCCTGCGGGCTCACTTCAAAAGGGATTTTAGTTTGGGCCTTAGTGGCTTGACAGCACAATAGCAGATAAACAAAGGACAAAATTAACAGGCTTTGAGGCGTTTTCTTTATTTGCATCGGCTAGGGTGTTTGGGTTTTCGATTTTACAAACAAGGATAATGATTCTAATCGCCAATCAACTATACTAAAAGTATTATTTATGTTATACTATTTTAAATATCACCAGTATATGGTATATACAACCATTGGTTTTATGATCAGTTTTGCAAAATGATCGGGAATAAAGATTTTATCGTAATAAATCGTGTAAAAACTAAAGAAGAAATTATAATGCAAGACAGTACAATATTGACCATCTCAGGAAAAGACTATAATGTTCTGAGCTATTGTTATACCCTGGATAATGAAGTTAACGAACAGCTTACTGATGAGGTCTATGGGGGAATTGTAGACCTGGTGGTGAATTTTAGCCATGATGCCATACAGACGATGGTCAATAACCGCTTCAACGTGGTATCAGGAAGCCTTAAGATTTGTAAAAATGAAAGTGGTTTAAGTGAATATATATCATTTACAGATGCCTATATTATCAACCTTTCTGAAGGAATCCAGAAAGAAGGTTTTAGCCAAACCTTAAGTTTCAGAATTATGGCCGGACGCTTGAAAGTGCTGCAAAACGACCGCGAAGAACTTCAGTCAAATGTGCAAGCAGATAAGATCACCATTCTATACGTTGATGACGAAGTGAATAATTTGTCGTCGTTCAAAGCCACTTTTAGGATGCAATACAAAATAATCCTGGCCAGAAGTGGTGAGGAAGCATTGGACATCCTGAAAAAAGAAAAAGTCCACGTGATCCTTACTGATCAGCGCATGCCGGGTATGACCGGGGCCGAATTTCTGGAGCAGGCGGTAGCAAAGTTCCCTGACCCTGTCAGAGTGCTGATTACCGGTTATTCAGACATGAGCGCCATAGTTGAGGCTGTCAATAAAGGTAAAATATTTCATCACCTGAGCAAACCCTGGGATGTAAAAGAACTGGAGGAAATTATCAATCTCTCTTACGAAAAATACCTGGAGAAGGTACGGATTACCAGTATGCTCGGAAAATTGACGGTTTCAAATAAACAACTGGAGTTTCTGCTGAGACAAAGCCTGCTTTCTTAACCGCGCTGCATGATGGAACGCCGCATGAGTAGCCAGGCAGCGCAGAGGTAGGTTTAGCGTCCCTCCGCGTTGCCTGCTTTCCAGTAATTCTGTGCAGATAGTTCTTGACGTGTAAGGCCCTTTTCGGTAAAGTAAGTTCTCATGTTTTTAATAGCTTCTGCTTCTGCCGCCAGAAATACGAATTTGCTGCATTCGGTAGGAATGACAATGTTTTTAACTGCATCTGGTAATTCCTGGTTATTGCCTCCAAAGATCCACTTCAGCTGAAACTGTGCGGGAGTTTTGAGATCCAGGATATCCTCTGGGCCGGAAACCTGGATGATAGCGGTTCCCATAGCATTTTCTGGCAGAGTCTCGAGGATCACGCTGATTACGGGTAGAGCGGTATGATCGCCCGCCAGCAGGTACCAGTCAGCCGGTGGAAACAGTGGATTAACTTTGTCTTTCATTGCCACATCCAGTGGGTCACCTTCTTTACAGTGGATGGCCCATGAAGAGGCAGGCCCCTCATCGCCGTGCGCAGCAAAGTCGACGTGCATTTCAGCTGTTTCAGTGTCCAGTGCCCTGAGCGTGTAAGTACGCCTGATCGGGTCTTGCTGTGGATTGGCTGGCGGAATGAAAATCTTATTATGTGCGCCGACGGTGAGATGGGCGAAACGATGCAATTCGTCACCAGTTAAAACAATCCTGATGTAATGTGGTGTGAGGTATATTTTGCTTTTCACTTTAAAGCTGCCGCGAATGATTGCCGGACTGTTCGTATTTTGTGTCATTTACTATTGAATAAGGTTCTGCAAATTTGAGGATCCTTCATTTAGGTTATTAGGTATATTATAATTATTTTTGGGTATAAATTAACGATGCGACAGGACAAACAATTTGATGCTTTCGTAATTACAGAAAGCCACATTGAGCAGCTGGATAAAAAGATCCACTATCACAATTACTATGAATTTATATTCATTAAATCTGGTGCGGGCAATCATTATAAAAACGAAGAAGTAACACCTTTCACAAGTGGCGACCTGTTTTTTATCAGTCCTGCTGATCAGCATTCGCTGGAGATCAATACACCTTCGGTGATCATGAGTATCAGGTTTACCGAATATGCGAAAGGGAGATTGAAAGGCCTGCAGAAGTCGTGGAAAGATGAGATTCTCCCAGGTCTGAAAAAAGGGCGCTCTCTGCTAAATATTAAGGTTACTTTTTCAACCGAGGATCTAAAGATCGTAGAGGGAATTTTCAATGTATTTAGCGCTTTGAATGATAATATGATGAGAAATGAAACCATCATCTATCTGCAGCTGATTGCGTTGGTATCTGTTATTGAAAGAAACCTCACCTTTGGCAATGGCGTCGTAGCCCAGGTACGATCGGCCCAGCGAACAAAGAAGTCTGTGGAAGCCATATTGGCCTATGTAAACAAACATATATCAAAACCAGAGCTGCTTACGGCAAAACAGCTGGCGGACCGTTATGGTTATTCGGTACATTACATTGGGCTATATTTTAAACAGCATACAGGTGTTACTTTACAAGTGTATATAAATCAGTGCAGGCATACTATTATTGCCAGGAAGCTGGTCTACGGCTCACTTTCTATCACACAACTGGCCGCCGATTTTAATTTCACAGATGTGAGCCACTTTAACAGAAGTTTCAAAAAATACTGGGGTGTAACTCCTTCCAATTACAGAATGGGGAAGAGGTAGCTGTCGCAATACTCTCGGTCGCGATAATCTTTCACCGCTATCCTTTATAGATGTTCCAAATGATTTGTATACGCAGGGAATACTAGCAGTGTATGAACAAAATGAGGTCGCCTTATTAAGAGATGTATTTCTATGGGCTTATGAACGTTCAGCCACTCGTTATACAGTAATTCGTCAGTCGCTTGGAGAACCAGATCCTTTCAAGCTGAAATACCGCAATGATATTAGGGAACTAATTGGCAGGATAATTATAGATGCGGTTAGTTTGAAAGATGCCAGGAAACTAATAACTGACAGGTCTTTTAGGCTCCCGGAGTCAGATCAACCGCTGTTCATTGAAGCCGTGGAGACCGAAATTTTGGCATTACATGAGGGGAATTTCGCCCGATACAGGGTAAGCCCGAAGGAATTCGAAAAGTGGAAATCAGTGTGGTAAACTTGTCAGTTAATGCTGCCGTTCTAAAAATAAGCAAGTTTAAAAAATAGTATCATCCTTTTAATGTACATTACAACATCTATATGTAGTATAACTAGCTCTTGCCGATCTGCTTTTTAGCCAATGCCTTTCCGAACCGTCGCCTAATGCAACGACTTTTCTAATTCCGCCACGCATATTTACTGAATTACCATTGCATTAGCCTACCCGCTCTATGAATAACAGCTCACGTATTGTGAAATATAAAATCCCGAAAGGTAGAAGTACCCCCTTGCTCATCCGCGTCAACAAAGAACTTGCCTTTCAAAACCAGGAAAAACAAAAACGGGCCGATGAACTCATTCTTGCCAATATCGAACTTGCTTTTCAAAATGATGAGAAGGAAAAGCGGGCCGACGAACTCATCCTTGCCAATATCGAACTTGCTTTTCAAAATGATGAGAAAGAAAAGCGGGCTACAGAACTCGTAATCGCAAACCGGGAACTTGCTTTTCAAAATGAGGAGAAGGAAAAGCGGGCTACAGAACTGGTAATTGCCAATCAAGAACTTGCTTTTCAAAACCAGGAAAAACAAAAGCGTGCAGATGAACTTGCCCTTGCTAATATTGAACTGGCCTTCCAAAATGAAGAGAAGGAAAAACGCGCTACAGAACTGATACTTGCAAATGCCGAACTTTTATTCCAAAACGAAGAAAAAGAAAAACGGGCAGCGGAACTGATAATCGCCAATCTGGAACTCAAAAAAGCCGAAGATAATATCAAAAAGCTAAACGAAGAAGATATCAGGCAGTTGAACGATGCATTGGAAAAAATGGTAATTGAACGCACCAGGGAACTTGAAGTAGCCAATCATGAGCTGGAATCATTTTCGTATTCCGTTTCCCATGACCTGCGCGCGCCACTAAGAATTGTTAGTGGTTACGCTACTATTCTGCACGAAGAATATCATAATGTACTTGATGAGGAAGGAAGGCGTTTGCTCTCCATTGTACAGGGTAGTGCCAAGAGGATGGGAGTACTTATCGACGATCTCCTGGCGTTCTCCAGATTGGGCAGAAATCAGTTAACCAAGACTAACGTCAGTATGAACTCGATTGTAAATCTTGCGGTTAACGAACTAAGCGGCCTGTCTGCTAATAAAATATCAATTGAAATCAACGAAATCTTACCAACGTTTGCCGATTATTCGCTGATGAGCCAGGTGTGGATGAACCTGGTGTCAAATGCAATTAAATATTCTGCACACAAAACAGATCCTTTGATAACGATTTCCAGTAAGCAATATGAAACGCAAATTGTCTATTCCATTTCTGATAATGGAGTGGGGTTCGACATGCAATATGCGCACAAGTTATTTGGCGTGTTTCAGCGGTTACATGATGCTGATGAATTTGAGGGAACTGGTGTAGGGCTGGCTTTGGTCCAACGCATCATTAAAAAGCACGGCGGAGAAATTTGGGCAAAGGCCGAAATAGGTAAAGGCGCTGTTTTCAGCTTCAGCCTGCCTCAAACAATTTAAAAAATGGAGATGGAAAATAAGGAAATAGATATTCTGTTAATTGAGGATAGTGTGCACGATGCTGAACTAACCATGCGTGCTTTGTATAAAGATAACGTGGCCAAACATATTGTACATTTAAAGAATGGTGCGATAGCGCTTGATTTCCTTTTTGGCACAGGAGAATATGCGGGCAGGGACGTAAATGTTAAGCCCAAAGTCATTTTACTGGACTTAAAAATGCCAAAAGTAAGCGGACTTGAAGTTTTGGAGCGAATTAATTCCAATCCTATCACACAGAAGATTCCGGTAGTGGTACTCACCTCTTCTAAAGAGCATCCTGATGTGGAAAAGGCCTATGTACTAGGTGCAAACAGCTATATCGTTAAACCAGTAGATTTTGAAGATTTCCGGAATATCGTAAATAATCTTGGCGTGTATTGGCTGCAGCACAATCAATCTTTTAATTCCTGATCAAATGAACAAACATATAAAAATCCTGATGCTGGAAGACGAGCCGCTGGATGCAGAACTGGTAAGAAGGGAACTGAAAAAGAGCGGGGTCGACCACGAGTTACTCATCGTTCGGAATAGAGAGACATTCCAAAAAGCATTATATGACTTTCCGGCAGATATTATATTGTCTGACCACTCTCTTCCGCAGTTCAGTTCCACCGAAGCGTTAAAGATTATAAAGTCGATCGGGCTCGATATCCCTTTTATTTTGATCACCTCTACTATGACTGACGAGTTCGCAGTGAAAATTATGAAAGAGGGCGCTGATGATTATATAATCAAAGACCGCCTGTCACGCTTGCCTTCTGCCATATACAATGCGATTCAAAAGTTCCGTCTGGTGAGCGAAAAAAACGCTGAGCGTATCAGGATAAATGACGAGTTGAGGAGCCTGAACCATAGGCTTCAACTGGCTACCAAAAGTGCCGATCTGGGAATCTGGGATTGGGACATTGACGCCCAGATACTAAAATGGGACGAAGGAATGTATAAGTTGTACCATGTAGAAGATACAGGACTCGAGTCTTTATATGATACCTGGGTGTCTTCACTCCATTTTGAAGACAGGGACCGCGTTTTAGCAGAATTGCAAATGGCACTTGTGGACGGAAAAAAATACGACACCGAATTCAAGATAGTAGACGATCAGGATCGTATCTATGATATAAAGGCCACAGGTATTGTTGAAAGAGATGATTCAGGGCTGCCTTTACGTATGATTGGTATTTGCTGGGATACCACAAAACAGAAATCGGCAGCGCAGGAGCGGGAAGAAATCATTAAAGAGATGTCTCAACGCAATGTCGAACTGGAACAGTTCAGTTATATTATTTCTCACAATCTCCGTTCTCCTGTAGCAAACATTATTGGGGCGTCAACCTTATTATGTGACATCGAATTGCCCGTTGATGACCGGATGTATTTGTTGGAAGCCGTTCATCAGTCGGCAATAGGCCTTGATAATATCATCAGGGATATGAACCGGATTATTGAATTAAAAGATGGCATCTATGTTAAAGAAGCGGTGAGCCTATCCACTTTAGTCGCCGAAATTAAACTTAGTATCAGTGATTTGCTTTTGGATAATGAGTTTAAGGTAAATTGTGATTTTTCAGCAGTTGATGAATTATTCTCTGTTAAACCTTATTTATACAGTATCTTTTATAATTTGATCACCAATGGGGTGAAATATCGAAGGCTGGATGTAAAAGCCTTCCTAACCATCACAAGTGAACAGCTGTTCGACAAAACAGTTCTTTTATTCGCAGATAATGGTATTGGTTTTAACCTCGACCGAAACAAAGACAATCTTTTTGGTTTATATAAACGTTTTCATTCCAACTATCCCGGCAAGGGGATGGGTTTGTTTATGGTTAAGTCGCAGGTAGAAATGCTGGGTGGAAGCGTGAGTGTAGAAAGCACAGAAAATGTGGGTACTACTTTCAAAATTGAATTTAAACATCGATAACCCATTACCGTACAGCTCTGTAACTAAAAAACCGTAACTGGATTAACAATTACGGTTTGATAATATAGGTTAATAATAATCTACCAGGGGCTAATGCCTGATTCTGGTGCATTGTCGTCACTGAAAAACTGACCTGTAGGACCATCTGACGGAAGCGTGGCGGCTTTTACCACCCTTGCAGCGGCGTCTGGAACAGTTCCCGGGCCAGAGTGATGGTTGAAATCTGTAGCTGTGTAACCGGGGTCAACGGCGTTCACTTTGAAAGGCATATCGCGCAGGCTGTGTGCCAGCAAAATGGTGTATGCATTTAAAGCGGCTTTAGACGCTACGTAGCCCGCAGGTTTAACCGGATAATATTTCCAGGTAGGGTCGTCATGCAGTGTCAGTGATCCGAGACCAGAAGTTACGTTCACAATTCTGGGTTCAGATGAAGCTTTAAGCAAGTCTGTGAAGGCCTGGGTTACCTCTATTACACCAAAGAAATTGGTTTCAAATACTTCTCTGATTACCGCAGTATCAACCTCCAGTGCCGAGTCCATCGATCCGCTGATACCAGCGTTATTGATCAGGACATCCAATACCTCGATCTTCTGGCCTAAAACCTCACGTGCAGCTTTTATAGATGCAACGTTATTTACATCAATTTCTAATGGCTCAACTTCGGTTAATCCTTCTGCCTGTAACTGGCTAACTGCTTCGCTTCCTTTTTCTATGTCCCGGCAACCCAGGTATACATAATATCCTTGTTGTAATAATTGTCTGGCTGTTTCAAAGCCAATACTTTTGTTTGCTCCTGTGATTAATGCTGTTTTCATATCTCGTTGTTGATTGTTAACAGTACAAATCTACAGTCTCCATCTTACCTGTATGAAACACATCCAGCGGTTTTAATGGTACATTTCACGGATACTTGCACGATATTCTGCAGGTGTGGCACCGGTTTCGCGTTTAAAAAAGCGGTTAAAATACGATGCGTCTGAAAAACCAAGGTCGAACGCAATTTCTTTTAATGAGTTGCTGGTATGGAAAAGCGAGCGGCGGGCTTCCATTACCAATCGCTCATGGATATGTTTGATTGCCGGTTTACCACTTTGCATTTTCACCACATCACTTAAATGCCCGGCCGAGATATTCAGCAATGATGCATAGTCGCCCACCTCATGCAGTTCGCGGAAACACGCATTAATTTTTGCCTGAAAAGCCTTTAACAAAAGTTTGTCTGGCGAAGGGACATGCTGTTTATATTGTTCCGTATACAGTCGGCTGAGGTAAGTAAGCAATACGGTGAGGTAAGCTGTCAGCATACGTTGCTGCCATTCGCTGGGTGTCAGATATTCTTCATTAAGCCTGGTGAGCATGTCTTCGATAAAGACGATATCAGTTTCATTTAGCAGTATCTCAAACGCGTTTTGAGGATTTTGAATGATTGGTAATTCAAGTAAAGAGGCATTTTCCTGGAGAGACAGAAATTCTTTGGTGAAAGCGACACCGGTACTCCAGAGCTGTACAAATTCCTCCTTTACGATGACACGGTTTGGCCCTGTAAAGTAAACAGTATTGTCTTTAATCATATAGGGCGTCATGTCTATCCATTGACGGGTGTTGGCCTTCCTTATAAAAACTACCAGGTAATGATCTTTCCGGTGCGGTACCAGAAGGTCTGACTGGTCTGGTATACTGCCTTCGAAATTGTACATCCTGAAATTTCTATTGCCTGTCGCCTCATCGGGCACTAAGGAATAAACAGGCACTTGCAGATTATTGGTAATTACTTGCATCACTTAAAGGTATAATTTTTTTGAGCGATAAGACCAACTGCTCAACAGGTTTATTACCTAATTCGATTTTTGCATTGATTCATTTTTTTTGTAACTTTAAGGAAGCTTCTATTCTTCGAATCAAATCATTTTATAGGTACTGATCTAACTAAGTCTTTGTTCGCTCCTGATTATGTATTGACGGGGGGAATAGCAGGTGTCTCTCAGGTATTGTCGAGGAATTGGTAAGGTTGACAGGGGTCCAACTCCTGATAGACCCCTCACAGGGTACCGATCATAACTTCCCCAATACATAACGAGGTCTTTACAAAGATACTCCAAACCAATCCTCAGAACCATTTTACCGCATGAATGTTATAAAGTATATTAACGTAAATTAACATGATATGGAAAATCAAGATGCTGAACCAAAAGGTGAACAATTACCGCTAAATAAGCCTAAGCTAATCACAGATCCTGCGATAACAGCAGAAACTGACGATTTAAATAATGAAGAGCAGCCTTCAGATATTCCTGATCCTGATCATATGCTAGAGGAAGTAGATGATACTGATGATGACGACTAACGCAAACCTGTCGCTGCAAAAATAATTTACTTTTTTCCGGTCCTCCTTTCATTGAGGTAACTCTATCTGGTATAAACCCTTAAACTCTTACCAGTCTATGAAGAAGAACCACAAATTGATCCTGGTTATGTGTTGCATGGTGCAACTCATCATCTCTGTGTCCTGCAAAAAAAGTACAGCGCCGCAGGCAGAAACCGACAGCATTGGCCCTGAAACGGCTAAGCTTGCAACTACAATCACCTACAAGAACGTTGTTTATAACCCCGGAGATACAATCTACGGCTACAAGAATTATGTGAAACTTGTGGTGGGTGATAATGATTGTCCTTTATTACTAGGTGTGCCGCATGATGGATTGAGTACAGGAAATCCGGTAATTCCTGAAACAGGCGATACAGGTCGTGATTTGAACACAAAACCACTGGCTTTTAAAATCGCTGCCACTTTCTTTGCGGGTACAGGCAAAAAGCCATGGATTATTATCAATGAAATTGGCCGAAAAAGGGTAGATCCTAATACATATCCCAATGAAGTAAGTGCCAGATACACAGATCCTGAAGCGGTAAATACCTATAACAGCTATCACGAGCTTTTACTCATGGCCAGAACTGCAATGGTAACTGCCCAGACCGGAGGAAACGGTGCCCTGTTTGTTGATATCCATGGGCATGCCCATCAATATATATCTGGTCATACCGAGGCTTATACCTCTACAACAACAGGAAGCAATATTCAAAGTGCTTTTATCGACCAAACAGAAGTTGGCTATGGTTTGTCAAACTTCTCCCTTGAAAAATCAGATGCTTATTTAAATGCACTGGCAGATTCATCAAGTATAGGTGCAATTGCGAGATCGCATCCGGGAGTTGCCTTTTCAGAACTGATAAGGGGTGCAAACAGCTTTGGCGGCCTTCTTGAAGCGCAAAGTGTACATGCCGTTCCAGGTAATGTGATGGAGATACTGGATAGAAATGCTACCCTTTTTGGTTCAACTTCTGGCAAGCCAAACCACCGACCGTATTTTAACGGAGGTTACTGCACACGTAAATACGGTACTATTCTTTCAGGATCTACCCTGGGTTACAATGATAATTTCTCTGCCCTGCAAATCGAAACTCCTGGAATTACCATTAGAAATAATACATCGATTATAAATATTTCGGGCCCACGGATCAAAAAAGCAATCGTAGCCTATCTTAATTATTGGTATGGTTACAGCTTCCCGAACACATAAGGGTGTATTTTAGTTGTTTCATATGTTAAATATAAGGGTGAAGGTCTATTTATTTAGCATATGAAACAATTTTTTGGCTGATACTACATATATTGCATACTCTTTAGCTGATCACATCATCATTTCTACGAAAACCGGTTTTTAAAATTGCAAAATGGCTGAATACGATGTCCTGAGTGAAAAACTTTTGCTTGAAAAAATTGCGCAGGGCGACGAACTGGCTTTCAGATTGGTTTTCGATTTATACAAAACGAAGATTTACACGTTTATCGTGAATTTTACCCATTCGCGGGCCGATGCGGAAGAAATTTTACAAGACACATTTCTTACCCTTTGGCAAAACAGGAACACACTTCACCAGATAGAGCATCCCCGCAATTACATCTATACTGTTGTTCGTAACAAAACATATCATTATTTAAAACAGGCTTCCAAAAGTCAGGCCCGTATGCAAGTCATTTGGGCCAATCTTAAACTCGACAGTAACGAAACGGAAGAGACTTTGCAATTGCAGGAAAGCAAAAAAACTAATTGACGAAGCATTATTGATGATGTCTGCCCAAAAACAGGAAGTTTTTAAACTCAGCCGTTATGAAGGGCTTAACCATGAACAAATCGCTGAACTTACCGGCTTATCAAAGAGCAGGGTCAAAAATATCATTGTAGAAGTTCTCAAATTCATCAAAATGTACATCGCACAATGTACCAGTATCCTCGCCATCATCAGCTGGTTCACTGATAACTAAAATAATTTTATTTTTTTCCGGTCCTTCTTTCCTTTTGTAAACTCTATATACCTAAATACCCAAAGGTGTATATGGAACAAAATAACGAAAGGTTCAATTACTTGCTAAAAAAGTACCTTAACAAAGATTGCACAGCCCAGGAGTTCGAAGAATTTTTTACTTATGTAGCCGACCCGGCGTACGAGGAAATTTTGCATGCGCAAATGAACCATAATTTTAAGTCGCTCAATCCGGGCGCGGATGTCCACCAGGTGGATTGGGATAATATGTACCAGAATGTGATCCACCACCGTGGAAAAACTAAGATCAAATCTTTGTTTGGAAAATGGGTTGGCATTGCAGCATCAATCGCACTGATTGCTACAATCGCTGGAGGCTATTGGTGGCTGAAAACAGACAGGCATACTTCTGCGGTTATGCTGGTAAAACGACATGATGTAAAACCCGGGGGTGACAAAGCCATCCTTACACTGGCAGATGGATCAAAAATAACGCTCGACAATAGCGTAAAAGGCACCTTAACCCATCAGGGCAATACAGCTATCAAGCAAAATTCGAGCGGAATACTTGTTTATGATACCAATGCCGCGCCTGGCTCTCCAATGGAAACCGCATATACCAATACCCTAACCACACCGGCCGGCGGTAAATTTATGCTTGTTTTGCCAGACCATAGTAAAGTATGGCTCAATTCGCAGTCTTCCATTTCCTATGTCACAGCTTTTAAGGGACGCGAGCGTACAGTGGAATTAAAAGGGGAGGCCTATTTCGAAATCAGCAAAGATCCTGAGCGCCCATTTATCGTGAAAAGTGGAAGGGCAAGTGTTAAAGTACTGGGGACACATTTCAACGTTTCAGCATATCCCGATGAGCGATTAACGGAAGTAGTGCTGAGTGAAGGCTCGGTAAGGCTAACGGTTGGAACAGAAATGGCACAACTGAAACCTGGTCAGCAAGCTTCATTTGGCAAACATGATGATGCTATTTCTCTGAAAGAGGTGGATGTTGATGAAGCCGTAGACTGGAAAAATGGATATTTTCAGTTTGATAACGCTGAGATAGAGAAGGTGATGAATAAACTGAAAAGATGGTACAATATAGATATTCAGTACCAGGGCATTAAACCCGGCGTAAAATTTACCGGTATCATATCCAGGGACAACAACTTGTCTAAAATACTTGGCCTTTTGGAAACCTCAGGAGGGGTAAGCTTTCAAATTACCGACAGGACTGTCATCGTAAAGAAGCACTAAATCATTGTATTGAGGCACTAAATCATTGTAATGAGGCATTAAGTCATTGTAAGGCAATAGTAAATCAATGTAAAGAAACAGTAAATCATTTTAAATAAACACATTTTAAAGAAGCACCAAGTCATTGTATATAAACACTAAACAACAACCTAAACCTATAAAACCCAACTTATGATTAAATTTTTACCTGCCAGATCCAGAACCAAGATCTTGTCCTGGAACAGGATTTTCATGTCCATTATCATTATCGCATTAACACTGCAGGCCAGCGCAGCGTCGTATGCACAAAAGATCAGCATCACGGCACACAATGCTACTTTAAAAGATGTATTCAAACAGATACATAAACAAATTTCGCAGGATTTCATTTATAATAATGATGTGTTGGAGTCCTCCAAACCAGTAAACCTTACTGTACGCGATGAACCACTGGAAGTAGTTTTAAAGAAAGCCTTTGCAGATCAGCCACTGGAATATACTATCAATCAGCACACTATTATTGTTAAGGTAAAACAAAACACAAAATCTGAATCGCTTCAGGATAAAACAGTTAGCGGTAAAGTTACTTCTACTGGTGAAAATATTCCTTTAGCAGGTGTTTCTGTTATGGTTAAAGGAAGCACTGTTGGAGTAACTACAAATAGTGAAGGACGATATTCCATTCCAGTCCCTGCCGGCAAAAGCACTTTGGTGTTCCGTTATATCGGTTATACAACGCGTGAAGTTACGGTGGGTAATGGCAGCCTGATCAACGTGGAACTTGAAGAAGCCAGCCAGCAGCTCGAAGACAGGGTAGTTGTACAAGCTTATGGTACTGCCAAACGTGGCGCGTTAACCAATTCAATTGCAACAATAAATGCTGCAGATTTTGAAAAAAGGCCACTCACTAATCTTTCTACCGCATTAGCCGGTGCTGCGCCAGGTATCCAGACCAGTTCAGGAAGCGGTCAGCCGGGTGCTGGTTTAGCCATTCGGATCCGTGGTTTTGGATCTATCACAGGTAGCATGGAGCCTTTATATGTGCTGGACGGTGCGCCTTATGATGGGGCCATAAGCAGTATCAACCCTAACGATATTGAAAGCATATCGGTTTTAAAAGATGCTTCTGCAACTGCCTTGTATGGAAATCGTGCCGCAAACGGTGTAATTATGCTGACCACTAAAAAAGGTGCTAAAAACCGTGATGTAATAGATGTAAAAGCCACTACGGGCATTACATCAAGAGGATTATCTAATTATGAGAAAGTTGATGCGTTTCAGTATTATCCATTGTTATGGGAATCGTTGCGCAACCAAACCCTGGCAAATGGTGGTACACTTGATGCCGCAAACCAGACGGCAACTAATGGGATTAAAACTAGTTTGGTTTACAATCCGTTCAATGTGCCCGACAACCAGATTGTGGGTACAGACGGCAGGATTAACCCTTCTGCTTCGTTGCTTTACCCTGATGATCTAAGCTACCGCGATGCGATGCAAAGAACGGGTATTCGCCAGAACTACTCACTAGGTTTTAGGGGCGGTGCTGAAAAGTCTAACTACTTTGTGTCTATGGATTACCTTGATGACAAAGGCTTCTCCAAAGCCAGCGATTTTAACCGGATTACAGGAAGGGCGAAAGTAGACTTTCAACCTAAAAAATGGCTTAAAGCAGGAGCGAATTTGGCGGGAACACTTTCAAAAACTTTATCTGCCAACCAAGATGCAGGGATCAATGAGAACCCATTTTATGTAGACTTGTTAATGGCGCCGATTTATCCGGTGTACAAACATGACGCTACTGGTGCTTTTATATATGACGAAGCCGGTGAGAAAATATTTGACGACGGCGAGCAGCGTCCTCAGTTTCAGGGACGTAATATCCTGGCAGAAACACTCGCAAACCAGTTGTATAACAAAAGGAATGCTTTGAATGCCAGAACATACGCAGAAGTGAGTTTCCTGAATGATTTCAAATTCACGGCCAACTTTGCGGTGGATATGAATAACTATGAATACCTGTTCTATAGGAACCCAGATATAGGTGATGGAAAAACAGTGAATGGTCGCACGTTAAGAACCAACAGTAAAACACAGTCGGTTACCATAAACCAATTGTTAAATTATAACAAAACAATTGGAAAACACCATGTAGACGTCCTGCTGGGTCATGAGTATTATCATTACAACTATACTTATTTATCCGCCAGACGCGAAAATCTGGTAGTTTTAGGCCCGGTTGAATTGGATAACTACACCAATCCGGCTGTAGTGGACTCATACATAGATAATCATAAAATAGAGAGTTATTTCTCCAGGGCTCAATACGATTTTGACAACAGGTATTTCTTCGCTGCATCATTAAGAAGTGATGGATCTTCCAAATTTTCCCCTGAGTCACGTTGGGGAACTTTTTGGTCTCTTGGCGCTGGCTGGCAATTGAACAATGAATCTTTCCTAAAAGACCAAAGCTGGATAGACTTGCTTAAACTACGTGCTTCATACGGACACGTGGGGTCAGACGCGCTCAATGGCTATTATCTATATCAGTCATATTACGACATTGGAAATAATAATAATACGGAAGCTGGTTTAACCCGTGCAAGGGCGGTAGGAAACGTAGACTTGAAATGGGAAACCAATGCCAGTTTCGACGCTGCAGTAGAGTTTGGGTTTTTCAACAACCGTATCAATGGTACTGTCGAATATTTCAATAGAAATTCCAAAGATCTACTATTAAATGTGCCGCTGCCATTGTCAACCGGACTAACCCAACAGCCTCAAAATATTGGTAGCATGTATAACCGCGGTGTAGAAATCCAGATAGGTGGTGACATCATCCGTAAGAATGATTTTACATGGAACATGAACGTCAACTGGACTAAATTCAAAAACAAAATCACGAAATTACCTGATGGACAACCCTCTATTATTGATGGGACTAAAAACCGTCAGGTGGGTAAGTCGATGTATGATTACTGGTTAAGAGACTGGTATGGTGTGGATCCGGCAAATGGTAAAGAACTATACGCGGCAGATCCTGCTGTTACAGATGCTGCCGCTTTTACCAATGAGAAGGGCGATAGGGTTACAACCGATGCCAACTCTGCCTTGTACCACTACGCGGGCACAGCCATTCCTGATTTCTACGGAAGTATCAATAATAGTTTTAGCTATAAAAACTTCGCCTTGAGTTTCATGGTCATGTACCAGTCGGGCGGAAAAGCATACGATTCAGACTACCAGTCGCTCATGTATAATGGCTCGTACGGACGTGCCTTACATGTAGATGCTTTAAACAGATGGCAAAAACCGGGCGATATTACCGATGTGCCCATCCGCAATACGGGTACCACTATGTATGACAGCGACCGTTGGTTGATAGATGCTTCGTCATTAAGCTTGCGTACCGCATCATTAACCTATAACTTTTCAAAAAGCCTTGTGAATAAAATCGGCGCAAGCAAAGCCCAGTGTTTTGTAACCGGCGAAAACCTCTTTATCATTTCCAAAAGAAAAGGACTGGATCCAACGCAATCATTTACAGGGGTTTCTTCCTATACCTATGCCCCAACACGTGTATTAACTTTAGGCGTAAACATTAACCTCTAATACCACAGTTATGAAATTTAAAAAACTCTATATATTAATCGGCCTTACTTTCATGCTGGTTGCCTGCAGTAAGGAAGATCTGAATACTTTACCTACGTCTGGAGTACCAACAGCAATAGCTTTGGATAACATCGACAATGTGAGCAAAGCCTTAAATGGTATCTACCGTATATTATATACGCAATATACCAATCAACACCGTGACGGACAGGGTGCTATCATGATCAATTTAGATGCGATGGGGGAAGATTATGTGCGCACCAATGCCTCGTATGTATATCATTACCAGTCGTACCGATGGACGGCGCATAGAAATGCTGCGGATGATAATGTGAACTCGTTTGCTTATGCTT
>Ga0247816_10000070_pt1 | contig 53633 bp, 50 predicted proteins | sample UWRJL209509C1_FD_179930 | JGI IMG/M metagenome (GOLD analysis project Ga0247816, IMG submission 179930) | Plant litter microbial communities from Arlington Agricultural Research Station in Wisconsin, United States - UWRJ-L209-509C-1 | ecosystem: Environmental > Terrestrial > Plant litter >...
AGATGGTTATTTTTTACCTGAACTGCCTGTGAAAATTTTCGCCTTAGGCAAACAGGCACAAGTTCCTTTGCTAGTGGGCTGGAATTCGGCAGAGGTTTCATTTCCAGCGCTTTTGAAGTCGGCAGCCCCAACCCCAGAAAACTATGCGAAGGTAATCAGTGAATTGTATCCTGGTAAAGCTGAAACGGTTTTAAAGTTATACCCAGGTACGAATGACGCTGAGGTAATGCAATCTGCTACTGCTTTGGCCAGCGACCGTTTTATCGTATACAGTACCTGGAAATGGGCAGACTTACACAGTCAGACCGGAAATAAACCCGTTTACCGTTATATTTTCTCCAAATCCAAACCAGCGATGACTGCAAGTATGAAAGGTGCTGTACCGGGACTTGCCGGAGGAATCACTAAAGGGGCAGCAAGTGGCGCCAAACCAGTTTCAACACCCGGGGCCCCGCACGCGTTCGAAATTGAGTACGCGCTGGGAAACCTGCATTACAACAAGGTTTACGCATGGACAGCAGAAGACCAGAAAGTATCTGAAACTATGCTTGGATATTTTGCCAGCTTTATTAAAACAGGTAATCCAAACACTGCAAAATTACCTGCATGGCCGGAGATGAATGCCAAAGGAAAGGTAAACTATATTGATATTAATGCTGATACTAAACCCATGACAGAAATGAACGGGGAACGTTATAGGTTCCTGGATACAGAATACAAATAATACTATACCAAAAAAGCACCCCGCGGTTCAACCAGAGGGTGCTTTTTTTGTAGTGGACAGACTAGAAATTTATCTTATCGTGTTTTCCTTCTTCGTACTGATCGCCGGTCACAATCGCCTTGATCATATTGAACGCCACTACAACTTTAGATGAGCTGCCATCCCAATATTCTGCCGTTGCTGGTGTTACCTTAATCAGGATCAATCTAGGGTCATCAATACCGTCAGGGAACCAGGCCTTAACCGGTGCTGAAAAGTAAGCTTCCTTTCTTACACGGTCGTCTACCAGTTCAGCCTTGCCATTGACGGTGAGGTAAGTATTGTCAGACGGACTGCTATAGCCCAGCGTAACCTGGTTTTCTTTTGAAATCTCTGTAGACTTCAACGAATATTCATTGGTAAAAAACCAGATGCTTCCATCCTCTTCCACTTTGGCGGTAGCCATAGGGCGGCTGGAGAACTCATCTTTTTCAGAGAAGGTTGTAAAAAGGCAAATCCTAATTTCTTCAACCTTCTCTTTTAATATTGCTATATTCTTTTCGTTGTTCATGGGAGTATTGTTTTATATACATAACATCCCACGCAAGAATTTGTTTGTATTGAGACTATAAGCCAATGTAAGCGAGGATCTGTTTAAGGAAGAGCTCATCAGTCTGGTCGAACCCGGAAAGTTCCGAGCTGTCTGCATCAAGTACCCCTATTACTTCACCGTTTTTAATCAAAGGAATCACGATTTCTGATTTGGATGCAGAACTGCAGGCAATATGACCGGGAAACTGATCTACATCATCAACTATCAACACCTTCGCCTCCTGCCAGGATGTGCCACAAACACCTTTGCCCTTTTTAATCCTTGTGCAGGCTACAGGACCCTGAAAAGGGCCTAAAACCAGTTCTTCATTTTTTACAAGGTAAAAACCGATCCACAACCAGCCAAACTGTTCTTTCAATGCCGCAGAGATGTTGGCCAAGTTTGCAATAAGGTCGTCTTCGCCGCTAAGCAGGGCCTCTACTTGGGGCAATAGCGATTGGTATTGCTTTTCTTTAATTTCGTTCTGAACTATGATTAAGTCTTCTGCCATGTGATTATAAAATATGTAGGCATAAAAATACTGATTTGCAATTGCAGGGATGTAAAGAGCGGGTAATATTCTTAGCTTTGGCTATTTAATTCGAATCTTATTTTAAAAACGCATGAGAGTAATTGCAGAGCTGCCACATCCAGATTGTAAAATAACCCTGTTCAATATGAACCAAAAATATATTATAAAATTTGAACAGGGAACGCTTGAACAAAGCTATAAATTATCTGAACTCGACCTTACAGGTGGTGGTGCAAATGAGATCTTCCAGCTGCTAGATGAAGAATTTATAGCCAGCGTAGTAGAGAGGTTTAAGTCAATGCGGACGGATTTCTCAGCAGCCTACAACAGACAGCAATATTAGTTTATATGTTATCTGTAAGAATCTGTATACTAGTGTTTAAATATTCCATTCAGAATAATGTTCTGCTTTTAAGGCTAACTTTGATCCATGCCAATCACCTTATCTTTAGTAATAGTGGAATATACAGTGATTATAGTATTGATATACAGTAATTAAGTGGAATATTAAAAATTAAATTCTGTTGCTAACTTAGCCAAATAATATTCTGTTTCGGTTGGAATAGATAGAAATTAAGTCAGACCTACAATCTGTTTATGCATACCTTTACTGATTTAAAATCTGCTGGAGCGTATAACTTTAAACATTAACCGGAAGTCCTTGTTATTAAGCAACACCTACCTTATCCATGAAATTACATTCCCGATTTTTTTTATCTACGTCACTCCTGCTTTCATTTTGCAAAACTTCACATTCCCAAGAGAACACTTTACGGCCTGATAAATTTTATACCATGAGCAGCGCCGGACTTTCATTCCCCGTTGGCGGGAGCAGCGCATTTATGCGTCCAAAATTTTCTACTACCCTTGGTGCTAACATTGGCATTGGTGAAGGCCGGCTATTTCTATATCCAAAAGTTAGTTTGCATGTTTTCGGATATGACAATCCGGTTCCTGACCATGGCTTTATTTTCGAACTTCAGCGCGGCAGGGCAACCACCTACCTCCTGAACCTTGCATTGGGTTACAGGGAGATTATTGGCAAATTTGCTTTCTATGGTTTTTTCGGTGCCGGCGGAGGATTTATACTTACCCCCAGGGTTGAGGTGAACGACACGGAGGATATTGCCGTTTTAACCAACAAAACCAACCGAATGGGAATTATAGAGCCTGGTGCGGGTATTGAATATAACATTGGGGGCGCTAATATTTTTATCGAAAGCAGTTACATGTATGGGTTGAATAACGTAGGTAACCGGCCTTTTAATGCAATCCCTTTCACTATAGGCATTAAGCCTAATCTGAGCAGGTTGTTTAATAAGAACAAAGAATAGCAGCTCAGGCTTCCACCATGAGCTCAACTTCTTTTTCAGGTGAGGATTCATCAACAAACTTGGGCAGGTTAAACCTGAGCACTACACACTCATTTTCTTTGCTTACTTTAAGTAGTCCTTTGTTTTTCTCTACAAAGTCCCTGCACAAATGTAATCCGAGCCCCACGCCGCGCTCATTGGCCGTACCATATGACGGTTCTGATTTTTCCTTTGCAGTTAACTGGTCAAGGTTAAGGCTCCCCGCCACTGGATTACATACGTCTACAAATATGAACCCTGAATTGCCCCATATCCTGATATGAATAAAGCAGTTATGAGGCGTAAATTTTATCGCATTGTCAATGAGGTTACGCATTACCAGCGAGATCTGATTTAAATCGGCAAATACATCCTGATCATCATTTACCACAAAATCCCATCGAATATTCTTTTTGACAATCAGAGGTTGATAGACCATCATCAGATCGTCTACCAAAATGCGCATATTGAAGCGCGATGGTGCAGTAGTAATCCCTTTCATCTGGCTCTGCGCCCAGTATAAAAGGTTATTTAATGTATTGTGGATATTGTCTATATTTTTCCGGCTGTCATTCAGCAGCATCTTAACGTCATCAAAATTCAGCAAGTCCATATCATTGAGCGACAACAAACTAATAAGGCTGTTAAATGGGCTTCTAAGGTCGTGTGCAATGATGGAAAAAATCCTCGTTTTATCTGCATTCGCCGCTTCCAGAGATTGTACAATTTTCTTCAATGCCCTGGTACGTGATTCAACAACACGTTCCAGGCGCTCATTTTGACTGTTGACCAGGTAAAGGTTTTCTTCCTGCGCTTTTAACTTTTCCACCTGCTCCCGCACCCTTTCTTTTTTCATTTCTTTCAGCCTGTCGCCAAGTGCCTGTGACAGCAGCAGTAGTTCCAGGATAAAACCGAGAGGTGTGATATGCATAGAAAACTCACTGATAGGAAATAAACCCTCGAGACTTAATACAAGCCATAAGGTAGTTAAGCAGACAAATGCCCAGGCAACGATGTAATATAATGCAGTTTTATTGCCCTTTGCATATACCAGAATGCCTAATATCCATATTGACAGGGTTGTTACCGCAGATAGCAATTGAGAGGCATTTGCGCTTATTGCCTTGAATCCGAGCAATGACATGGCTATAACCACTATCCAGGCGATCTCCATTGCTTTAATGGCTTTCAATGAGGACGGAAGATATTTTTTAAGGTTTAGAAAGTTGTTCGCAAAGGCGATTCCGGCAAGCGTACCTAGTCCGAGGAAAAAGTGAGGGTGCAGGTTAACAAACTGCCTGAAACTATCACCCAGCAGATATCCATAACCACGAATGTAAAAAATCACATAAATAAATAAAGTGATGGTGTAGAGGCTATAATAAAGGTAGGTCAGGTCCCGGGATTTTATAAAAACGGAAAGGTTGAAAAAAAATAACGCAAGTAATATGCCTATGTAGATGGCTTCAAAGCGTTCGGTAGCATTCAAGCCGGCCAGCAAACGTTCTGTTTCAGCAATTTTAATTGGAACAAGGAGGATATTATTGGTTTTTACCCTGAGGTAAGCCGTCTGTTGCCGACCAAGTTGGACCTGAGGAGGTAGTGTAAAAGTGTAGTTGTTTGCTGTTGTGACATCAGGATGAGGCGGTGCAAGACTCCCGGTATGGATCCGTTTAAAGGTTCCTGGCAGATCTTCCGTATAAAGATCAATAGATTCGATATTAGAGGCATCTACTACCAGGAAGGCCTTGTCATCATCTTTACGGATATAATCGATCCTGACCCAGTATGCTGCTTGTGAATTGCCAAAGTTGAGGATTTCATCTTTGCCCTTTATAAATCTTCCTTGCCTGTTTGCGGCAATGACTTCCTCAAGTGATAGGTTTGCGGTTTTATCCTTAAGATAGGATACCGATTTACCAACGCTGGAATAAGGCAGTTCTTTCCCAATTACAATTACTTCTGCACGCGAAGCATAGGACAACAGGCAGGCGAAGAAAATGTATAGGGAGCGCATTATATTTGGATTTAAACAAATATAATAAATATCTTAAAAAGATAATGAGCAATTTGACCCTAATTTTAACAAGATTTCCGTTGTCATTATTTGAAAAATTTCAACGGAAATCTTTTCTGGATAAGGTTTATGAGAATACAGGTTCCGCGTCCATTTCGAAATCTTCGTCACGCAGATAGATCACCTCCATGCTTTTTTCATAATTGGTAGATTTTTTAGAAAAGAAGTCATGCTGGGTAGTTTCTCCATTTAAACCATTCAAAACAATGGAGTTAACTGGCTTTGCCTCGAATATTTCTTCAAATCCTAAATTCATCATAGCCTTGTTCGCATTGTAACGGATATATTCCTTTACATCAGCTGTAAGGCCTACTTCGGTATATAATTCATCTGTATACTTTAGTTCGTTTTCATAAAGCTCCATTAGGAGGTTTACGAGTTCTGCTTTTGATTTTTCAGGATCACGCAGTTTCTTGTAAACGTCCTGGGCAAGGAGTCCGACAAACACACCATGAATTGACTCGTCAGCAACGATTTTTTTTATGATGTCTGCACTCGCGACCATCTGTCCCTGACCTGATAACCAAAGCGGCATAAAAAAGCCACTGTAGAACAAAAACGTTTCCAGTAATACTGACGCTGCCAGCCCCATAAAAAGCACTTCATCACTCACGTTGTCAGCATCCAGCTGTCTGTAGTATTTATCAATAGTGGCAGCCTTGAATTGCAGCAGCTTGTTGCTTTCCACCCATTCAAACAGTTCATTAATTTCAGCGGTACTGTTTACAGTTGTAAAGATGGTGGAATATGATTTAGCATGGATAGCTTCCATCATGCACATGAAAGAAAGCACAGCTTTGTTCTGTAACCCGTCAATATGGTCAAGTAGTTTGGGCATGCCTGTATGACTTTGCAGGGTATCCAGCAAAGTAAGGCCACCCAGAGCTTTTTTATATGCTTCCTGAATTTCAGGGGCCAGGGTTTTCCATATGTCGATATCCTTTGAAGGGATGTATTCTGTGTCTACCCAAAACTGGCGCAGGTTCTGCTCCCAGAACATTCCGGCGTAGTCATTTTCCGGCGTATTCCAGTTTACTGCTTTATAGTGGCTCATGTTTATTTTTCTTTAATATTAGTAGATAACTGTCTTATTTACACTGAACAAGACACACATTCATCAATTGACGCTTTACGTGTCCGTGTATAATAAAGGGATTTTAATCCCATCTTGTGCGCATAGATATAGTACCTGGCAATGTCTCTTGTGGTATCTTTTGTATTGGTATGCAAGATAGTAGAGATCCCCTGGTCAACATGTTTTTGAATAACAGAAATTAAGCGCAGTACATTTTTCTGATCCATATCATAGGCCGACTTGTAAAAGAAGTAATTGTCGTTATCAAGATATGGCATTGGATAATAGGTTGTACTGTCACCATATTCCCTTACTTCGATCACATCTACAACAGGCATAACAGATGCCGTGGCGTTCATGATGTATGATGTAGACTGGTTAGGTGCTATGGCAAGCCTGTAGGCATGGAATATTCCATGTTCCTTCACATCATTCATGAGTTTGGTCCAGTCTTCTGCGGTAGGTATAGCCATACCTTCGAATAACCTGGATATTTTCTCATTTACCGGAACAATATCTTTGGCGATATACTGTGCAAAGTAATTTCCATTCGCATATTCTGATTGTTCAAATCCTACAAAAGTCTCTTTACGTTCTTTTGCAATCTCCATTGAACTTTGCAGGGAATAAAAATTGACCATCATAAAAAACACATTACAAAAATCAAGCGCTTCTTTACTTTCGTACATAATGAAATTCTTGGCCAGAAATCCATGAAGGTTCATTGCGCCGAGACCAACACTATGCAGCTCTTTGTTTGCCTTTTGTACTGAAGGGACCATTGCAATATTGGTAATATCGGAAACGATCGTCAGAGACCGCATTGCTGTAACCACTGCCTCTTTGATCCTTTTGTTTTCCATCACCGTAGCAATATTTAAAGAGCCCAGGTTACAGGATATACCGTAACGGATCTTATCTTCTTTGCCGTAAATTTCGATATCAGATACGTCAGAAATCTGCATAATCTCTGTACAGAGATTAGAGAATTTAACGTTACCAAGGTCTTTTAGTGCATGGCTCCGGTTGGCATTCCCTTTAAAGAACAAGTATGGATAGCCACTTTCTTTTTGTGTCTGGGCAATTTTCACCATCAAATGACGAGCATTTACCTTTTTCTTTTTAACAGCAGGATTGGTGACAAGCTCTTCATACATTTCATCCATGTCCATTTCATCCAGGTATTTGCCATACTGCTTTAATACGGTATGGGGATGGAACAGATAACACGCTTCATCTTTTTCGGCAAGCTCCATGAATTTGTCAGGAACGACTACACCGATAGATAATGATTTGATCCTGACTTTCTCATCCACATTGATTTTCTTGCAATCAAGGAATTCTTCAATATCGGTGTGAAATACATTCAGGTATACTGCTCCTGCTCCCGGACGCTGGCCCAGCTGATTGGCATATGAAAATGTATCTTCCAATATCTTCATGATTGGCAATACGCCGCCCGCGCGTCCTTCAACGTCTTTAATGGATTCGCCCCTAGCACGGATTTTCGACAGGTTAAAAGAAACACCGCCGCCAATAGACGACAATTTCATAGCTGAATCTATCGCATAACCGATACCGTTCAGGTTATCACCAATTTCGTCAAGGAAACAGGACACAAGTTCACCAGAACGTTTTTTTCCTGAATTGAGGAAAGTAGGTGTTGCTGGCTGGTATTCCTGGTTAATCAGCATTTCTGCATATTGTTTCGCCTGAGGTACATCACCCCTGGCCAAAAACAATGAAACTGCCACTACCCGGTCCTCATACCGCTCCAGAAATTTTTCACCGCTATCATCTCTTAAAGCATAACTCTGAAAGAATTTAAAAGCGCTCATGAAAGACTGGAAACGGAATTTCTTGGCATAAACCATATCGTATACTTCCTGCATCTGCTCAAAAGTATACCACTGGTAAAAATCAATATAATACTCCTGCTCGATCAGGTAGTCAATCTTTTCTTTTAAAGTGTAAAAGAAAACCGTGTTTTTGTTGACATAGTCAAGGAAATAAGAACGTACGGCATCCTTGTCTTTATGCAGGCTGAATTCGTCGTCGTTTTTAATCATGATCTCGTTGTTTAACAAGATCCATTTTTTAGTTACCATATATTTAGCCCTCTATATTTTCAATAAATTGTTGAATATCTGCCATTGTGCCCGACAATTCAAACTGCATCAAAACCGGCAGTTTAAACTGCGCGGCTATTTTTATTGCTGCCAGGGCATAGTTAGGGCCCCAGTTTTTGTTTCCACTGGATGTGACAGATTTGATCATTTCACTGTTTGCTTCCAGAAAACGGAGTGTAGAAAGCGGTACTTCTCCAAAACCGGTAGTGTATGTAATCAGATGTCCCGCATGCAGCGGTTGAAAGGAGTCGTTGATCTTCTGTATACTCCAGTCGCGCTGCAATTTTAAGCGGTTTACAAAGCGTTCCACATTGCCTGTTTTGCTGTCGTAATAAATCCAGGTCATCAGCTCAGGATCGGTAATATTAGCTGGCTAACAGTGCGGATAACTCCTCCGGTTTAAAACCAATAACCCTGGATAGCTCCTGCTCCTGTTCCAACAGGATTACCGTTGGTACAGAACGTACCCTGAACTGCATTGCAAGTTCCGGTTGGTTAAATGGATTAATTGTTTCATAGGTAACACCTTTTCTGTCAAGGTATTCAGAAACCATATTGCATGGACTGCAATCGTCTTTTTCAAATTTTATAATTCTTTTTGTGCTCATCTTTTTCGAAGGTTTTATTTAAATCAGCCCTCATGCCGACCTATTTTAGCGGAGACCAAAAATGCAAAAATCTCTTTAGACTGATTCTTAATGTTATCAACACCGGTGGAAAAGATGAGCAGATTTATGACGGATTTTTAACGGAAAAACCGATTAAAATGGGTAATATTTATGCTGATGATCCGCAACACTCTCGAAAAAAGAGTATTGCATAAAAAAAGCCCAGCATGTTTAGCAGGGCTTGGTTTGTTGGTAACTCTTTTTATCCGATTAAGGGAGGATAAAAAATGCAGAAAATTAATTGATGGTGATCGTTCTCACTTGTCCCCCCGCACCATTCCTGTTGCCGCGAAATTGTTTCCTGCGTGCTTCCATTTTCTGGCGGTATTGTTCCTGTGTGATGAGTGTTGCTTTTTTCGGCAGGTTTACATCCCTGGCACTCACGTTTCGGAATTCGATGCTTTTAGCATAAATATGGGTACCTCTTCCCTCAACGGCCAAAACAGCTCCTGAGGTCCAGTATGCGGGGTTCGGAGAGAAATCAAAGCCAAGTTCATCGGTAAACCAGATGGTGGTCTGATCCGTAATTTCCTTCTCCTCATCCATAATCTTCCGTTTCATGGTTGTTTTAATAATGGCTTTATGGCAGGTGAAACCGAGGATCTTTTTGGTTTCATCTGTTTTCACGTATTCTATAACGGGTGGGGCTTGTTGAGGCCCAAAGCCAACCTGCAGCGGTCCGCCCAGTTTGGCATCCATAAGGAATGTTGTGTCGTTCAGATCAAAGGATTCTGTTACCTTGTGCTCCGCAAAATTGTAATAGTAATCCTTATTGGATCCACCAAAGCCGCCAAACCGAAGGCCCTGCTGTCCGCCGCTACTCGTGTTGCTGTCTTCTATATCCTCTGCAACCATGTAACTTGCATTTGTAAGGTTAAAAAGCAACTCAAAATTTGACACCGAACTTTTGGGCATCCTGGCCAGCACCTGTTCGCTTAACTTTATCCCGTTGGCTGCAGCCATTTCAGAGGGGTCAAAACTGCTTTCAAATTGAATTGCGCCGGGCTTTTTTGGCTGGGCTTTCGACTGGCCTACCATGGTCATTATACATATCGAGGCGATAAACAAAGCTTTCATTGTCATATAAAAATTAAACAAGCAAAATTACTTTAATGGGCTGAGGTAAAGATGTTAAAAAAGGTTAAATAAATTAGTATTCAGTGCTTTCCAGCCATCCGTTTGCTAAAACATCGGCAAGGTGCATTGTCTTTAAGGCGATGTTGTTTTTATCAATATATCCCTGTAAATGCATAAGGCACGAAAGGTCGGTAGAAATAATGTAATCCGCATCCTGGTCCAGCGCATGGTTAACTTTTTGCTCCGCCATCGCAGAGGAAATTGCATCAAACTTAACTGCAAAAGTTCCTCCAAATCCGCAGCACATATCAGTATCTTTCATTTCCATCATTTCCAGCCCATGTACTTTCTCCAATAGTCTGCGCGGCTCTTCTTTGATCTTACACTCCCTTAAGCCACTGCAGGAGTCGTGGTATACAGCTTTGCCTTCCAGCTCTGCACCAAAGTAATCCTTTTTCACTATGTTGATCAGGAAGTCAGACAGTTCAAAAATATTACCCTGCAGGGTCCTGCATTTGTTGTGGACGGTGGTATTGGTGAATAAATCGTTGTAGCCGCTTTTCACCATTCCTACACAGGATGCAGATGGGGCAACAATATAACTCGCATCAGAGAAATCGTTCAGAAACTTTGTACCTGTTTCCTTGGCTTCTGCCCAGTAGCCGGCATTGTAGGCTGGTTGCCCGCAACAAGTCTGTCCGGAGTTGTACGTCACAACGCAACCCGCTTTTTCCAACAGCTTAATGGTACTGAATGCCGTTTCCGGATACAACTGATCAACAAAACAAGGAATAAATAGTTCTACTTTCATTGGTATATGTGGTTTTCATTGTTGTTTGTGAGCTTTACGCTTCTGGCGGTTTCGTTGTTAATTTAATGAGGTGGCCTCAGTGTCCGGCTCAACCCGTCGCAGCAGTATCAGGAACACAAGTCCTGCCGCAAAGAAAGCGGCCAGGGCAATCAATGAATTCTGCATGCTGCCCGTTAATTCTTCAATATATCCAAAACTGAACATACCGATCACCAGCGCGACTTTCTCTGTTACATCATAAAAGCTGAAAAAAGCGGTGTGGTCCGGACTTTTCTGTGGAAGAAATTTCGAATAGGTAGATCGTGACAAAGATTGTATTCCGCCCATAATTAATCCTATCAGCGCAGCAAGACCGTAGAATTGCATTTCCGTTGTAATAAAATATGCGGATATACAGCAGCCGATCCAGATGACCACAACTCCTATCAGAACTTTCACATTGCCAAAATATCTACGTGATAACCAGGACATCAGCATAGCCCCTGGAATAGCGACTATCTGTAACAGCAGAATAGTTGCGATCAGTTTTTCTGTAGGCATATGCAATTGTTTTTCGGCAAATATAGTTGCAACCAACATCACCGTCTGAACCCCCATTGAGTAAAAGAAAAAAGCCATCAGGAACCGCTTCAGGTAAGGCATTGCTTTCACCTGGACCCATACTTTTTTCAGTTCCTTAAAACCATCCGTCATCCAGTTGCTATTATTTGTTTTAAGTACAGCACTCACCTTTGGCAGGTTTTTGAAAGGGATTTGTGCAAACAGCATCCACCAGATACCCACCATCAGAAAAGATAGCCTGGATGCCTGCGCCCCTCCTGAGAGACCAAATGCTGATGGAAAGAATACAAAAACGAAACACATCAGCTGGAGTATGATCGAACCGACGTAACCATAAGCATAACCTGTTGCACTTACTTTGTCCTGCTGATCAGGACTGGCAATTTCAGGCAGATATGCATTATAGAACACCAAACTGCCCCAGAATCCAATGGCGGCGAGAATAAAAAGTATAATACTCAGCTGTAGTGTTTCCAATTCAAAGAAATATAGACCACAACATGCCAGGCTGCCCATATAGGTGAACACCTTCATAAATAACTTTTTGTTGCCCCTTGAATCTGCTATGGATGACAATACGGGTGAAAGCAACGCAATCACAAGAAAAGCAAAAGCCAAAGCATAATTGTACAATGCGGAATTTACAAATCGCATTCCCAGAAACGTTACATAATCTATCGTGTCATTGTTTTTATCAGAGGTAATGATCGTATAGTAAGCGGGAAAAATGGTAGAGGTGATGACAAGGTTATAAGCTGAATTGGCCCAGTCAAAGAATGCCCATGACCGGATTACCTTTTTGTCATTTTTTATTTCCATAGGTAAATTGAGAAATGGCTTTTAATTTACTTTCTCCAATTTATAGGTCCCGGTTTTCTTCTCCTCTACATTTTTAGGATTTCCCTTGTAGCTAATATCAGCTGACCCTGAACTCTTGATTTTCAAATCGTTTAATACGTTTATATTTAACTTTACTACACCCTGGTTATCAATATCAGATGTTCCTGTCACAAAATTATAAGCTGTCAATTGCATCGCTCCGGTGCTTTTGATCACGTGTGAGCCGGCTTGTCCAATCAATACAATATTTGCGGACCCGTCTGTTTTGGTGGTCAGTTTTCCTGCATTCATTTCCATCATCATTGCTGTAGCGCCCGATAAATTCATATCCAGATCGTTCACGTTAATCAGTGATGAAGTGTAGATATGACCAGCACCTTTCGATTCTATCTTTTTAAGTGCACCGATACCAGCGCTGATAATGATAGAATCTTTACCGCAGTATTGTTTGGCATCAAGTTTCAATTCAAGGGTATGCCCGCTAACCTCAGCCTTTACCAGTCCAATAACCGCAGAATCCGACTGGATGTTAATCTTGAAGCTGCTATCCTGGCGTAAAACCAGCCTGATTGGCCCGTCGAGGGAAATTTCATCAAAAGGTTTAACGACAGACTCTTTTGTGGCGTGGATCCCGAGATCTTCTACACATTTAGATTTACATGCAGCAAGTACTACAGGAAAGATTAGCAGGTATAAGGCTTTTTTATTCATCATAATTAATCAACATTCATTCAAAGATAATAGTTTTTGCCGTCAGTTTTAATTTTACCTGCGTCAAGAAGTTCCCTGATCTGGTTTAGTTTATCCTGGTCAGTTCCGGTTTTAATTTCCAGGACCAGTTCGTCCAGCTGGCGTATACCGTTTTGCAGCAATGTAGCTATTTCATAATCTATTTTATCAGTCAGGTCGGCAAGATCTTCCAACTTCTTCTCAGCCAGGCATATGTCGCATGCACCGCATTTATCTGCGTTAGGTTCATCAAAATAGGCGAGCAGCTGAATACTGCGGCATACGTCGGTTTCGGTATAGGCTAAAACTGCAGTAATTTGTGCTTCCTGTATTTTTTTTCTGAGTGCAATATATTTCACGTCTGTATCCAGGTGCAAAAGATCTACCCTTGCCATCACAAATTGCAGTTGGGGTTGGTCGTTTTGCTTCAGATAGGATAATAAGCCCTGTTCCTGCAGGACATTCAGCTGTCGTACCACGTTGTTGAACGAGGTGCCCAGCCGCTTTGCAATATCGCTTTCGCTGATATTGGCGTAATGGTCAAACATGCCGCCGTATGACCTCAGGATAGTCTTGATCAGCGGGTCATACCCGGAATTCTCAATCTGGAAACGGTAAACGTCTTCGTTGCCTGCTATAAACAATACCCTTGAAGGCAGGAATATATTTTCAGACAAGGTAATATAGCCATCGTGTTCCAGAAATTTAAGCGCTCCAATGGTTTTAATTACTCCCAGTTGAAAGCGTTTACAGAAATCAGCCAGGTCAAAACTGAAGCTGACGCCCGCCCCCGCACCGTACGCCAACTGAAAATACGTCCCCAGGTAATGATATGTTTTTTTGATCTCTTCCACACTTGGAAAGCTATCTGTGTATTTCGCCTTTAAAGCGGCCTGATCAGACCTGTTAGCCAATAATACAGCAAAAGACCTTCGCCCGTCACGTCCTGCGCGGCCAGCTTCCTGGTAATACGCTTCCAGACTTTCAGGAAGGTCAAGATGCACCACAAATCGTACGTCTGGTTTGTCTATACCCATTCCAAAAGCATTAGTGGCAACCATCACCCTGATCTTATTTTGCTTCCAGCCATTCTGCCGGGATGACCGTTCCGCGCTTTCCAGCCCTGCATGGTAAAAATCCGCGGCAATATTGTTGCGCTTTAAAAAGAGGGCCACTTCAGAGGTCTCCCTCCTGTTTCGTACATATACGAGACCACTGCCTTTTACATTATTAACTATGCTTAATAACTTTTTATATTTATCTTCAAGGTCGTACACTACATAACTCAGATTTTTACGGGCAAAACTCTGGACAAAGACTTTTGGTGTCTTGAGGGCCAGTTTCTCAATAATGTCGTCCCGTACAAATTGTGTTGCTGTGGCCGTCAATGCAATCATTGGTACTTCAGGATGGATTTCCCTGAGCTCGCTGATACGCAGGTACGGAGGGCGAAAATCGTAACCCCATTGCGAAATACAATGTGCTTCATCTACCGCAATCAGGTTAACGTTCATATATGAGATGCGGGTTTTTACCAGATCGGACAAAAGCCGTTCTGGTGAGAGATAGAGAAACTTTACGGGCCCGTAAATGCAATTATCCAATAAAATATCTATCTCACGTTTTCCCATCCCTGCGTAAATTGCCACCGCGTTGATGCCTTTCGCCTTTAGGTTTTCCACCTGATCTTTCATGAGCGCAATCAATGGCGATACCACAATACAGATGCCTTCCTTTGCCATTGCCGGGACCTGGAAACACAAAGATTTACCGCCGCCGGTAGGCAGCAGGGCAAGGGTGTCTTCGCCGCTCATTACGGCACGGATAATATCTTCCTGTACGGGCCTAAATGAAGTAAAGCCCCAATATTGTTTTAAAATCTCCGTTTCGTTCATAAAGCTTATATACCCTGTGCAATAACAAAACCACAGGCCCACGCCCATTGAAAATTATAACCACCAAGCCATCCTGTAACATCCAGGCATTCCCCGCCAAAATATACACCAGGGAGCTTTTTGCATTCCAGTGTTTTTGAAGAAAGTTCTGCAGTATCAATTCCGCCCCGCATCACTTCTGCCTTATCATAACCTTTGTCGCCCGCGGGTTTAACCTTAAACAGATGAATGGTATCATGAACAGTTACCATTTCCGTTTTGGTTAATGCGGCAACGGGTTTATCCAGTGGCAGGAACTTACCCAGGGCATCAGTGAACTTTTTGGGATAGTACCTGTTGAGCACCGTAGATAACATATTTTTTCCATTGTACTTACGCTCCTCTTCAATCAACTCTGTGATGTCCTCCCGTGGCAGGAGGTTAACATTAATAGTTTCGCCTGGGCGCCAGTATGACGATATCTGCAATACAGCTGGCCCGCTGAGGCCCCAATGGGTAAACAAGAGGTTCTCTTCAAAAGACATCCGCTCGTTACTGATCTCTACAAAAACTGAGTTGCCTGATAACTGTGCATACCATTCCTCGTCTTTTCCGGTAATAGTTAAAGGAACAAGTGCAGGTGCCGTGTCCACAATTCTGAGATCGTGTTTTTTGGCGAAACGCAGCGCAAAATCCGTGGCACCCATTTTTGGTATTGGTAAACCTCCGGTGGCAATCACCAATTTTGCCGCAGTTATTTTTTTCTCTTTTCCGTTCTGCTGGTAAACTACAGTGTGCGCATTGTTTTCGGCAAGGATATCTGTCACTTCAGCATTACACCTGATTTCCTGGCCAAGATCAGCACACAGGTCAGTAAACATATCTACAATCGCTTTAGCGTTTTTCTCTTCCGGGAAGAGCTGTCCAAGGGTTTTTTCCCGGCCATGAATACCGTAGGTTTCAAAAAAGCCAATTGTATCGGCTACTGTCCACTGGGTAAAAGCGGATTTGCTGAAGTGTATATTTCCCGAAATGAATTGTTCATCGGTGGCATAAAGGTTTGTATAATTACACCTTCCTCCTCCCGAGATTAATATTTTAGCGCCGGCTTTTGCTCCTTTTTCGAGGATAACTACCTTTTTTCCAAGGTATCCTGCCTGAACAGCACACATCAGTCCACAAGCCCCTGCGCCAATTATTATAGCATCTGCATCCATCAAATCCGTTTATATTGTTATTTTTGTGCAAAATAAGCATAAATTTTCCTATCGATATGGCAAAACAAATAAGTGAGTTAAAATTAGGGATCCTGGGTGGGGGGCAGTTGGGCAGAATGTTAATCCAGGAAGCCATCAACTATAACCTGACTACCCTGGTTCTGGATCCGGATACTGATGCTCCCTGTAAACACATCGCCAATTACTTTGAGTGCGGTTCTATTACCGACTATGATACAGTATATAACTTTGGCAAAAAAGCTGACGTAATTACCATTGAAATAGAAAAAGTGAATATCGAAGCCCTTGAACAACTGGAAAAAGAGGGCAAACTGGTATTTCCCCAATCCCGTGTCATCAGGCTGATCCAGGATAAAGGCGTACAAAAACAATTTTTCAAAGAAAATGATATCCCAACAGCGCCATTCCAACTGGCCAATACTAAGGATGACATGCTGAATTCGCACATCCCTTATCCTTATATGCTGAAGCAGCGCAGGGACGGGTATGATGGAAAAGGCGTAATGCTGATTTCTTCGGCAGCAGATCTCGAAAATGCATTTGATAGCCATTGTTTAATAGAAGAGCTGGTTGATTTTGAGAAAGAAATTGCTGTGATTGTTTCAAGGAATTCCAATGGCGAGGTAAAAACCTTTCCAATGGTAGAAATGGAATTTAATGCGGAAGCCAATCTTGTGGAATTTCTGATCTCCCCTTCTACCTATCCTGAACATATTCAGGACAGGGCAGAAACGATTGCAAAAAATATTGCTGCTGCGCTGAACATCACTGGCCTGCTGGCAGTAGAGATGTTTATTACCAGGGATGGACAGATCCTGGTTAACGAGCTCGCACCAAGGCCGCATAACAGTGGCCATCATACGATAGAAGGCAATTATGTATCGCAGTTTGCACAGCACCTGCGCTCTATCTGTAATTTACCACTTGGGGATACGCGTTCTGTGAGCAATGCGGTAATGATTAACCTTCTGGGCGAAAAAAGCCATGACGGGGTTGCTAAATACCAGGGAATGGAGAAAGTGATGGCCCTGGAAGGTGTTTATATTCACCTATACGGAAAAAAATATACCAAGCCGTTCAGAAAAATGGGCCATGTAACCATCGTTGACCAAAACCGGGAAGCCGCAATTGAAAAAGCAAACTATATTAAAGAAACACTAAAAGTAATATCTTAATGAGCGTGAAAGTAGGGATAATTATGGGCAGCAAGTCGGATTTAAATATCATGAATGATGCTGCCGATATTTTAAAGGAGTTTGGGGTTGAATTTGAAATGACGGTTGTATCTGCGCACCGTACGCCAGACAGAATGTTCAGCTATGCAAAGGAAGCAGCTACCAGAGGGTTAAAGGTAATTATTGCCGGTGCCGGCGGTGCCGCACATTTGCCTGGCATGGTAGCCTCTATCACCGTTTTACCTGTAATAGGAGTTCCCGTGAAATCGTCTAATTCCATAGACGGATGGGATTCAATACTCTCTATTCTACAGATGCCAAATGGCATTCCTGTAGCAACTGTAGCGTTAAACGCAGCAAAAAATGCAGGACTGCTGGCTGTACAGATTCTTTCAACCGCTGATGCTTCCCTGGCGGAAAAGATGCAGGCTTATAAAGAGAAACTGCGCAAAACAGTAGAAGAATCTGCTGCTGAAATGGAAAACATCTAATTCAAATTAGGGTTCTTCGGAAAGTTACTGATGTGGGCATATTTAGGTCCGAGATGAATAATCACCTCCTTCCATAATTTGTCCTCATCCTGAGAAAATACCATATCTGAATCGTATTGATCCGATACGATCCAGGTATTTTCCTTCATTTCACCCTGCAGCTGTTCTTCACCCCATCCAGAATATCCTATAAAAAATTTAACGTCCATTGGGCCAAGCATCCCCTGCCCGATCTGGGATTTGAGGATTTCAAAATCACCGCCCCAGAATATTCCTTTTCCAATTTCAATCCCATCCGTGATTTTATCCGGAGAGCGGTGGATAAAGTGGATAGTATCTGTAGCAACCGGCCCCCCGGCATACACCTGGAAGTCGGGCGAACCGATATCCGGGATCAGGTCATCTACCCTCAATTGCGTAGGGTGGTTAATTACAAAGCCAATAGTGCCGCCTTCACCATGTTCTGTCAGCAAGACTACAGACCGGGTAAAGTTCGGGTCGTTCAAAAACGGTTCGGAAACGAGCAGTTTCCCTGCTGAAGGTTCTAATCGACTTATCATTTCGGAAAAATACTGATAATTTTAAAAAAACTAAAACCTATTTTTGTCGCATGGAATTGACCAAAGAGACGATACAAAATCTTAGACAGGAATACCGTTCGGCATCTCTTGCAGAAAGCGACGTAGACCACAATCCGGTCACACAGTTCGGTAAGTGGTTCAGCGAAGCTATTGATGCGCAACTGTATGAACCTAACGTAATGACACTTGCCACGGCCAGCCTTTCAGGAAAACCATCGGCGCGCATTCTTCTGTTAAAAGGTTTTGACGAAAACGGTTTCGTATTTTTTAGCAACTATGCCAGTAAAAAGGGGCATGAAATTGCAGAAAACCCACAAGCAGCAATGGTGTTTTTCTGGCCGGAGCTTGAACGCCAGGTGCGTATAGAGGGCAATATCGCTAAAGTCAGCGACGAAGAATCTACCGCATATTTCCATTCCCGTCCTGCAGGCAGCCAGATTGGGGCACTTGCATCGCCGCAAAGTACCATTATTCCAGATCGTCAGTTGCTTGAAAACCGTGTGCAGGAACTCACTGAGGCCTACGCAGACCGGGAAATTCCACGCCCTGAACATTGGGGAGGATATGTGCTGAAGCCAGATCACATAGAATTCTGGCAGGGCCGCCCCAGCAGGCTGCACGATAGGATAACCTATACCAGTGTTGACGGCGTTTGGACAATTAACAGACTGGCACCTTAAATCACCATACATCACATATGAATAAAATAGCAGTTATTGGGTCAGGCACTATGGGTAATGGCATTGCGCATACCTTTGCACAGTTTGGCTATGAAGTTAACCTGATAGATATTTCGCAGGAAGCGCTAAATACGGCCCTCGGTACTATAGAAAAGAATGTTGACCGGCAGGTGGCTAAAGGGACCCTCACTGAAGAAGAGAAAGCCGCCGCGCTGCAACGTATACAGCTTTTCACAGAAATGCTGCAAGGTGTGTCAGATGCAGATATCGTTATAGAGGCAGCCTCAGAAAACCTTGACCTCAAATTGAAAATTTTCAGGGAGCTGGATGCCTATTGCAAACCAGAGGCTATACTTGCCAGTAATACATCTTCTATATCAATTACGCAAATTGCAGCGGTTACCCGGCGTGGGGACAAGGTGATCGGGCTGCATTTTATGAACCCTGTACCGGTGATGAAACTGGTTGAAGTTATCCGTGGATATGCAACTTCAGACCAAACTACTGCTGCTGTGATGGAACTTTCCAAACGCCTGTCCAAAGTTCCGGTGGAGGTTAACGACTATCCTGGCTTTGTGGCCAACCGTATTCTGATGCCCATGATCAATGAGGCTATTTTTACTTTATATGAAGGCGTGGCCGGTGTGGAAGAAATTGATACCGTGATGAAGCTTGGCATGGCCCATCCTATGGGACCATTGCAACTGGCCGATTTTATAGGACTGGATGTATGTCTTGCTATATTAAACGTGTTATACAAAGGCTTTGGCAATCCAAAATATGCACCCTGCCCCTTGCTGGTCAATATGGTGATGGCCAATAAAAAAGGCATCAAAACCGCTGAAGGATTTTACAATTATTCCAATGGCATAAAAGAAGCACGTCCCGCTGCTAAGTTTTTATCTTAACTTTACCTCATGAACGAAAACCTCGATCCTTCTTCAGAAAGCTTAAGCCCCGGTGAAAGAGATATAGAGAAAGTCCTGCGGCCCCAGGCATTTGAAGACTTTACAGGTCAGGAGAAAATAATGGAAAACCTGAAGATCTTTGTTAAGGCAGCAAAACTGCGCGGCGAACCTTTAGACCATGTATTGCTTCATGGCCCCCCTGGATTAGGTAAAACTACGCTATCTTATATTGTGGCCAATGAGATGGGCGTAGGTATTAAAGTGACCTCTGGACCGGTTCTGGATAAACCTGGTGACCTTGCGGGGTTGCTGACCAATCTTGAAACGGGAGACATCCTGTTTATTGACGAGATTCACCGCCTCAGCCCGCTTGTGGAAGAATACCTTTATTCTGCCATGGAGGATTTCAAGATTGATATTATGTTGGAAAGCGGCCCCAATGCGCGTTCCGTACAAATTACGCTGAACCCGTTTACCCTGGTTGGCGCAACTACGCGCTCCGGTTTGCTTACGGCACCTCTACGTGCCCGTTTTGGAATTAATTCCAGGCTGGCTTATTATGATGCAAAATTACTGACAACAATCGTACTCCGCTCCTCCCAGATCCTGAAAACTCCGATCACAGAAGAAGGCGCATATGAAATTGCCCGCAGAAGCCGCGGTACACCACGTATTGCCAATGCTTTGTTAAGAAGGACACGCGATTTTGCACAGATTAAAGGCAACGGAACAATAGATACCGCTATCGCAAAGTATGCGCTGACGGCACTGAACGTAGATGAACACGGACTGGACGAAATGGACAATAAAATCCTGCTTACGATCATCGACAAATTTAAGGGTGGCCCTGTAGGATTGAAAACCATCGCCACTGCTGTAGGTGAAGATGAAGGTACTATTGAAGAAGTATATGAACCTTTCCTCATCCAGGAAGGCTATATGATGCGTACTTCCCGTGGGCGTGAAGTTACTGAAGCCGCTTACAAACACCTCAACCGATCATATCAGGCACAGTCCGGACGCTTATTTTGATACTGCCACATTCAGGCACCATTTATGTGTACCAACGCATATTACACCGCATTCGTGCAATTACGATAAAAAACCAAACAGATGAACATTGAAACAAGAAAACTGACCCTTGAGGACTACGACGACCTGAAAGAGTCGATGGAACAAGCTTATGATACGCTGGGCGGACAAATATGGAGTAAACAAACAATTGCCAAGCTACTGAAGTTGTTTCCGGAAGGACAGTTATGTATCGCTGTTGATGATAAAGTAGTAGCCTGTTCGCTGGCTATCATTGTAGACTATGATGAATATGGTGACAAACACACCTATGAAATGATTACCGGTTCTTATACTTTTTCAACGCATGATGCCACCGGAGATACTTTATACGGTATTGAGATATTTGTATCACCAGAATACCGAGGGCTGCGTCTGGGCCGCAGGTTGTACGAAGCTAGAAAAGAACTGTGTGAAAGCCTAAACCTGAAAAGTATTATTGCAGGCGGAAGGATTCCTGGTTACCACGAGCATGCAGAACAGTTAAGCCCGAGACAATACATTGATAAGGTAAAGGCCAAGGAACTGTACGACCCTACCCTGACCTTTCAGATCTCAAATGACTTTCACGTCAGGAAAGTATTAAAAAACTATTTGCCGGGAGACCACGAATCCAAAGAATTTGCTACGTTGATCGAATGGAACAATATTTATTACCAGGGTATAGATGCCTCAGCGCGTTCCGCAAAAACTATCCGCATTGGATTGGTACAATGGCAGATGCGCCTTTTCCCGGATATGGACGCTTTTTATGAGCAGGTAGAATTTTTTGTGGATGCAGTAAGCGGATACAAATCAGATTTCCTGATGTTCCCTGAATTGTTTAATACTCCACTCCTGCAGCCATACAACCATTTGCCTGAAATGGAGGCCATGCGCAAACTGGCGGAACTTACCGCAGAAATTGTAGAAAGAATACAGCAATATGCGGTATCCTACAATGTGAACATCATTTCTGGTAGTATGCCGATCCTGGAAAATAATAAGTTGTACAATGCTACCTACCTGTGTCACAGGAGCGGGAAAACAGAAGAGTACAGGAAAATACACATTACACCAAATGAACAGAAATATTATGGTATGGTGGGCGGTGATAAAATTAAGGTTTTTGATACGGACTGCGGTAAAATAGGGATATTGATATGTTACGATGTGGAATTCCCGGAACTGAGCAGGATTTATGCAGACCAGGGAATGCAGATTCTGTTTGTACCTTTCCTTACGGATACGCAAAACGGATACACCAGGGTAAGAAGATGTGCACAGGCAAGGGCAATTGAAAATGAATGTTATGTAGCAATTGCGGGTTGTGTAGGTAATTTACCGAAGGTGAACAACATGGATATCCAGTTTGCGCAGTCGGCTGTTTTCACCCCTTCAGATTTTGCTTTTCCAACCAACGCCGTAAAAGCAGAAACTACTCCTAATACGGAAATGATGTTGGTTGTGGATGTAGATCTTCACCTTTTAGATGAACTTCATCATTTTGGTACTGTAAAAATATTAAAAGACCGCCGTAGCGATCTTTATGAAGTAAGGCTGCTCAAATAGAGCAAGCCTTTAACTTTGTACAGGGTGCCTGAAAAATATCCAGTAAAGGATGGCCAGGATGATGATCAGGATTGGAATGATCCATTTCATTGTCGGGCCAGCCCCTTTGTCATTCTCTTCTTTTACCGCCTGAGGCGAAGGTCCCGGATCCTGTTGATGTTTCGCATAATCGTGCTCTATCGGTTTTGGGTTCCCGTCTGGGTGTTCCGCATGTTTGGGATCTGTAGTTTCCATAACGTTTAGTTTGTTTACATTTAAATAACAAATGTTCTGCCAAAAGGTTTTGCTGTTAAAGCTTACCTTTGTATTGCCCATGTACAATAATCCTGCAAAATATAGCCAGTTAATAAAAGAAGAAGCCCTTCGTCTTGGTTTTATGCAATGTGGAATTGCAAAAGCAGGGTTTCTGGAAGACGAAGCGCCCCGACTTGAAAGTTGGCTGAAAGAGGGGCGTCATGGCCAGATGTTGTACATGGAAAACCATTTTGACAAGCGGCTGGACCCGAGGTTACTGGTAGATGATGCTAAGTCGGTCATCTCGCTTACCCTCAACTATTTCCCAGAAGAAAAACAAACCGATCCTGACGCACCAAAGATCTCGAAATACGCCTATGGTGCAGATTATCACACGGTAATTAAAGAAAAACTGTTCCTGTTGCTGAGCTTTATTGAAGAGCAAATCGGTCAGGTAAGCGGAAGGGCTTTTGTAGATTCGGCACCGGTGCTTGACAGGGCCTGGGCAAAACTTGCCGGCATTGGATGGGTAGGAAAAAACAGTAATATTATCAGTAAAAAAAGCGGTTCCTTTTTTTTCCTTGCAGAGTTGATTATAGATCTGGACCTGGAATACGACGAACCTTTTGCCACCGACCATTGCGGCAGCTGCACCAGGTGTATAGATGCCTGCCCTACCGAGGCTATTCTTTCACCTTTTGTAATTGATGCCAATAAGTGTATATCCTACCTTACTATCGAGCTCAAGGAAGAAATTCCAAAAACGTTTGATAAACAAATGGACAACTGGATGTTTGGCTGTGATATTTGCCAGGATGTATGTCCCTGGAACAGGTTTTCTGTACCCCATCAGGAACCGGCCTTCAAACCTAATGAAAACCTGTTGCAGATGAAACGTGAAGACTGGCTGGATATCACTGAAGACGTGTTCAAACAGATTTTTAAAAACTCAGCAGTAAAGCGGACTAAGTTTAAAGGCTTAACCCGCAATATTGATTTCATCAGGCGTTTTCCTGATGAACCTGCTATTTAACATTTATAAAATTGTTGTAGTCATTTTTATCCGGTACATGCGAACTGCCAATCACTACCCTCTTCAGTTTCTTTTCTGATTTCAGCGGAATTTCAATCACCGGTATACCTTTTTCCCATACGCCGATATTGCTATGGAGTTTTTCTACAGAGTTGTCACTGAACGTAAGGGTTAGGTCAACAGGTAAAGGACGTAAACTTTTGTTTTCTACTTTGATCACATAACCATCAGCAGTTTTATCCGCAGACAGCAGGCCCATGTCATTTACGCCACCGTCAAAAAACCAGCGTTTCCAGAACCAGTCCAGGTTTTTTCCCGCACCTTCATTCATGCTAAAAAAGAAGTCAAATGGCGTCGGATGTTTTCCATTCCACTGTTCAATATAATGGTGCAATGCTTTCGTAAATAGTTCATCACCCAGGTAATCTTTAATAAAGAGGTAACCGAGTGCAGGTTTAGGGTATGAATTGGTGAAACTGCCTGATCCTTTCAGGTCAGGGGTAAGTGTCATTATTGGTGTATCATTTGTACTGCCCGAAGAAAGTGCAGTAGCAGAAATTCCATAGTCGTCTACCATACCAGGGTCAATCATCGGTGAGATCAGCCATTCCCCTATTGTTGCCCATCCTTCATCCATCCATCCATATTTGGTCTCATTGATGCCCATATAAAATGGGAACATGGTGTGGAAAATTTCATGATCCGTGAGTGTGATGGCATCCTCACGTTTACCCACAGGGTTATCATTCACCATCATAGGATATTCCATCTGGTCAAGCCCGTCGAAAACTGTTTCATGTGAGTAGGGATATGGCCATTTTGGAAAATCATAGCTCATTGCATGCACAGTTTTTCGTGCAAAATCAACCACTTCATAATAATCTTTGTGTTCTGCATTAAATGCTGCGTCAACACGTGTCCTCCGCCCTGTTCCAGGATCAACAACCAGGCTGCTAGCTTTCCATAGATAGTGGTTACTGGCTGCAAATACAAAATCAGTTACGTTTTTCGCTTCGAATTTCCAGGTGTTTTTATCCTGGTTTTTTGTTACATGTTTTTCCTTCAGGTCATTCCCCTCGATCACATTCACCACACTGTCAGATTTTCCCGCAAGGTTGATCCTTTCTGCAATCTTTGGATTGAAAACACTTTTTGTATTCATCAGGTCGCCCGTTGCCCATAACACATAATCGCCCGGAACCGTAACTGTAGCTTTAAAATTGCAAAAATCGTTGTAGAATTCTGCATCACCCAGGTATGGGTATTTATTCCATCCATCAACATCGTCATAAACCGCTATCCGCGGAAAAAAGTAGGCAATGAAAAAAGCCCCATCGTCCACCTGACCGGTACGTGTATGTGATCCCTTGTTGAGCACATACTGATAAGTAATTTTCAACCTGGCAGTTGCATGAGGCCCGAGGGCAGTAACAGGAACGTGCATATTGGTTCCTTCAATGATAATGTCAGCTGCGGCCACTGTTTTTCCATTGATTTCCATTGCACTGACCTGTACACCCTCTCCCAAATCTTTTTCGGCAATTTTTGAGGTCCGGGGAACACCTTTTTTATATAAGTTTGGGTACAGTTTGAACCAGATTTCTTTTAAGGTATCCGGACTTTCATTTTTGTAAGTAACATCTACAGTTCCTTTTAAGATTCTTGATGAAGGGTCGAAATCAACTTTCAGGTCGTAATCAGCACTATTTTGCCAGTATTTTGCGCCGGGTTTGCCTGTGATAGATCTTGTTCCCTTATCGTAAGCCTGCTGTATGGATGAAGGCACAGGTAATACCTGTTGTGCAAAAGCAGTCAGCCCCATCATATTGATGAGGCCGATGATGATGAGTTTATTCATTTAAAAATTTATTTACCGAATTTCATTTTCAGTTGTTCCAGCATATCCATTGTGACATCAACTGCTGGTTTTTCCTTTTTAGGCTGTTGTTGTTGGAAAGGCTTACGCGGCTGTCCACCCTGTTGTTCTGGCCTCGCTGCGTTTGCAGGTTTTGCAGCCGGAGCTGTTCCAGCCGGTTTAGCTGACACCGGCGGTGTACCACCTGGTTTAACCGCTTCAGGTGCAGCCTTTGGTGTTTCGGCCGGTCTCGGTGCCGCGGCAAATTTTGCTGCCCTGGCCTGCTCCTTTTTCTTGTTCCAGCGCAGCCAGATTTCTTCCAGTTTCTTTTTGGTGTACAATGGGAAATCCCCTTGCTTCATCCAGGCATAGTAACTCGGCTCCATATCAAAAACCTGCTCTACCGTTTTATTTTTGTGTTTACCGAAGTTGAACACTTCTTCGCCGTTCTCATTAAAAACCATTCTGCCGGCAAAATCAACAGGCTTGTTCATATTGGTGAAGGCATGTAATGAGTCAACGTCATTTTTTACAGGCTGTGTAATGTTCCCCTGTTTGTCTTCGAAGTCTGCATTCTCATATCTGTCAAGCTGGGCAAGTAAAACATGATAAGTGGCAGTGATGTCGGCTTCTGCAGAGTGTGCATTGATGATATCTTTGTCACAATAGAACTTATAGGCTGCACGCAGTGTGCGTTGTTCCATTTGATGGAAAATATTTTGTACATCCACAAACTTGCGGTCAGCCATATCAAAATCGACACCTGCGCGCAGGAATTCTTCCAGCAATACAGGTATGTCAAAGCGGTTTGAGTTGTAGCCAGCAAGATCTGCATCGCCAATAAATTCCGCAAGCTCTGCTGCTACTTCCCTGAATTTTGGGGAGTCGGCAATGTGTTCGTCATAAATTCCGTGGATCAGAGATGACTGAAGTGGAATAGGCATCTCTGGATGTATTCTCATTGTTTTGATCACCTCAGAACCGTCTGGCATGGCTTTCAAAATTGCAATTTCAACAATACGGTCGGCGCCAACATTGACACCTGTTGTCTCCAGATCAAAAAAAGCAAGAGGGCGGATTAAATTTAATTTCATCAGTATTTTTAATTTTTTTGTTGTCTAAGTTGGCCAAACCGGCCCGATTTGTACACTAAAGTACAAATTCAAATAATTTATATCAGCTAAGAAAAATAATACCCAATCCTATACCAATGATCATTATAAGATACATCAATATTTCCGTTGTCGCAAATTTTTTATATTTCGTCCAGAAGGATATATCGTTTTTATTTTCCATTACGTTCTGTTTATTAATCTTTTACCGACCCTTAATCTTTTACCGGTCCGGCTTTGATCAGCACCCGCTGATAAGCCGGCAGGCTTAAGTCATCTACAATTACCCCACGGGTAGTGGATGCATGGACAAAGAAACCATGGTTTAAGTAAACGCCTACATGGTCAATTTCATTGCCCCCAAATGAAAAGAATACCAGATCCCCTTCTTTCAGTTGCGATGTTTCTTTTTCCCTGATCACCGTTGCCTGATCTTTCGATCTTCTTGGCAGGTCAAGTCCGTAAATTTCCTTGTTCAAAAGTAAGGCAAATCCAGAACAATCTATGCCTCTTTTGTCTAATCCTCCTAATCTGTATTTGACACCTGTCCAGTCAGTAATAAAACGATATAGTGTTTTACTTTTAAGATCGGCCATTGCATCGGCCGCTTTCGCTGCCTTAGATGCGCTGCTATAACCTGTTTTTCTACTTCCGCAGGCAGAAATAAACACCAACATGGCCAAAGTAATTACTAAACGAAAAGAACGGAAGCGCCACTGGATGGGTACATTCATATTATTGTTTGATTAAACGTTGGATTTCGTCCAGTTTCAGCAGTGCTTCTACGGGAGTGAGTACATTGACATCCAGGTTGTTCAGCATATCTCTGATCTCCAGCAACACCGGGTCTTCCACCGCAAACATATGCAGTTGGTACGCTTGGTTCTGTACTTTTTTTATACTGTCTTTGATGCTTTGTCCCTCTGTGCGGTCTATTTCCAGTTTTTTCAAAATTTCATTTGCCCGCCCGATGAGTTTCGGTGGCATGCCGGCCATTTTGGCCACATGAATACCAAAACTGTGTTCGCTTCCTCCAGGGATTAACTTACGCAAAAAGATCACTTTATTGGCCATCTCCTTCACAGAGACATTAAAGTTTTTGATCCTCCCCATGGTGGTGGCCAGTTCATTGAGCTCGTGGTAATGCGTTGCGAACAGTGTTTTTGGTCGCGCAGTGGGATGCGTGTGCAGGAATTCTGCTATTGCCCAGGCAATAGAGATCCCATCATAAGTACTCGTACCTCTACCAATTTCATCCAAAAGGATTAAACTGCGGTCGGAGATATTGTTCAGGATACTAGCCGTCTCATTCATCTCTACCATGAAAGTACTCTCACCCGAAGAAAGGTTATCCGAGGCACCTACCCGGGTAAATATTTTGTCTACCAGTCCGAACGCAGCAGCTTTTGCCGGCACAAATGAACCCATCTGCCCCATCAGTACAATCAGCGCCGTTTGGCGAAGAATGGCCGACTTACCCGACATGTTGGGGCCTGTGATGATGATAATCTGTTGAGTATCGTTATCCAGAAATACATCATTCGTAATATAGTCGTTCCCTGGTTCCAGACGTTTTTCAATCACCGGGTGCCTGCCGCCCTTAATATCAAGCAATTTGGTTTTATCAATTTCTGGCTTTACATAGTGGTTACTGATGGCCAGCTGCGCAAAGCATAGCAAGACATCCAGCTGTGCAACAAGGTATGCATTGAGTTGAATAGGCCTGATATAAGCAGCTACCTGTCTGATGAGTGCTTCATACAGACGTACCTCTATCAGCTGTATTTTATCTTCAGCGCCCAGGATCTGTTCTTCATATTCTTTTAGTTCAGGGGTAATATACCTTTCGGCACTGACCAGCGTTTGCTTGCGGCTCCATTCTGCCGGAACTTTATCCTTATGTGTATGTGTAACCTCGAGGTAGTACCCAAATACGTTATTGAAAGATATTTTAAGTGAAGGGATCCCTGTATTGGCGGCCTCGCGTTTTTGTATTTCTACCAGAAAATCTTTCCCTCCCGAAGAAACCGCACGCAGTTTATCCAGCTCATCGTCTACTCCTTCAGCAATAACATTCCCCTTAATGAGCAGTGCCGGCGGATCCTGTTGTAGTTCACGTTCCAGCTGGTCGCGTACGCTCAGGCATGGATCAAGCTGATCGGCAAGTTGTATCAGGTAAGGATTATTTGTTTTAAAGGCTATATTTTTAATCTCTTCAATGTGGTACAATGACTTTTTCAACTGGCAAAGTTCACGCGGGCCACAACGCTGCAGCCCTACTTTGGAAATCAGCCTTTCCAGATCACCAATCATTTTAACATGAGTAAGCAGTTCGGCCATCAGCTCTTCATGGCCTACCATAAATTCAACTGTGCCCAAACGTTCCTGAATAGGCTTCAGTTCCTTCAATGGCATGACAATCCATTTATGCAGCATCCTTGCACCCATTGGGGTAGAAGTCTGATCAAGCACATTGAATAAAGTCATTGCATTTTCATTGGCAGAACTTACCAGCTCCAGGTTGCGGATGGTAAACCTGTCGAGCCACATGTAATTGTCTTCTTCCAGTCTTGAAATTGAGGTGATGTGTTTCAGGTTACGGTGTTCCGTATCATTAAGGTAATGTAGTACGATACCGGCCGCGACAATGCCCGACTGAAGTTTTTCTACACCAAAGCCCTTTAACGAGCTAACCTCAAAGTGTTTATTTAAGGTTTCATTTCCATAATCATTGGTAAAGGCCCAGTCATCAATAGGAAATGTGTAAAATTTATCACCAAATAAATCAAAGAATTCTGCACGTTTACTTTTCTGAAAGAGTACTTCAGTTGGCCTGAAACCCTGTAATAGTTTATCTATGTATTCAGCATTACCCTGGGCAACGTGGAATTCACCGGTAGAGATATCCAGGAATGAAACGCCCATAGTTCCTTTGTCGAAGAATACGGCGCCCAGGTAATTGTTGGATTTCTGGTTTAGAATGTTGTCACTGTAGGCCACGCCAGGGGTCACCAGTTCGGTTACACCCCTTTTTACGATGGTTTTAGTTGTTTTCGGATCTTCCAGTTGATCGCAAATGGCTACACGCTGACCGGCGCGGACCAATTTGGAAAGGTATGTATCAAGCACATGGTGCGGAAATCCGGCCAGATCTGGCGAACCGCTACCACTTCGCTTAGTTAAAGTAATGCCCAGTATCTGAGAGGTTTTGACGGCGTCATCGCCAAATGTCTCATAAAAATCACCAACCCTGAACAACAAAAGGGCGCTTGGATGTTTCGCCTTAATTGTGTTGTACTGCTGCATTAATGGTGTTTCCTTCGTCTTATCTTTAGCCAAAATATATGTTACGTTACAAAAATGTAAATATAGTACCTATGTCTTAGCTTTAGGCTTTTTTTTGAAAAAATAGAAGGAAGAACAGTAACCAAAATGATTTATAATTGCCCTATATAAGATAAAAACAAGGATAATGCCTCACGTTTTTTATCCGTCAGTTCAAAATCGAGTTTATGCATCAGGTAATCCTCCACGTCAAAAAGTGGATTAACAGGCAGCGTTTTTAACAGTTGAGGACGTTCTGCCAGGCCCATTTTTAATGCTGCATTAAATTCGATAACAAAGTCTGCGGGTATTTCTTTATTGGCAACCCAGGCTGCATAAACAAAAGGCAAGCCTGTAAAATTCATCCACTCCTCTCCCATGTCGTAAGCAAAGGGATAGGCTTCCTTTTTTCCAAAGGTCCGGTCTCCGATTAACACGATGGCATCAGTTACAGCATCCGGATATGTAGTGTATTCTATTTCCTGTTTAAAATAAAATTTCAGTAATACCCTGGCCAGGTTATTTGAGGTTCTTGAGTGGCTGTCCAGTTTGAGGGTTTTAATTTCGTTTGCCGGTACGTTACTGAAAATGAAAACAGAGTTTACGGCACCAATTGATCCTATACAGTAATCAGTAATGATATTTGCGTTTGGTACAAAAGGTATGGCTGCTACAGGAATCAAACCTAGGTCGACCGTTCCGTCAATTACTTTTGCGGCGCAGTCTGAAGGAATATCTAAACTCAGGTCTATTTTACCTGGAATAGCAGAATGTTCAATGCCATATATGAACGCCTTGGTATTGGTATAGGCAACGGCAGAAATTTTAATTTTATCCATTAATAAGGTGGTCGGTATTGTTGGAATCGGTGATGGTAAAAGTATCACCTGTTAAACTAACCCGGTAAAGACCGGTATTTTGATGCGGAAAGTCGTACATGGCTGAAAGCGGTTTATCACTAAAGAGACACATCAACAGCCGAAGGGCCCTGCCGTGCATGCAAACCAGCACCAGTTTTTCATCCGGTGTATTTTTAAAGATGGTAATCATTTCCTGCAGGCGTGCCGCTACATCATTAGGGCTTTCACCCCCATTAAAATGTGCATCGTAGTTTCCGCCCTGCCATTTTTCGGTCATGTCTTTAAATGCACCGATGGCCAGTTCACTTGTTTGTTTACCTTCCCACTCTCCCCATGCAAGTTCGTCAAGCTGGGGGTATTTTTCCCACGGAAGGCCTGCGTCAACAAATCCTTTTACGGTTTGGTGGGTACGTTTCAGCGCAGATGTATATACTTTATCAAAAGGAAGGTCTTTATAACGTGCATAAAATGCGGCGGCTTGCGCCCTGCCTGTATCGTTGAGGTCGCTGTTTATTCCCCGGCCCTGTATAATTCCCTGTTTGTTCAGATCCGTTTCTCCGTGTCGGATAACATATAATTCTTTATCCATTAATTGATTACAGGGAGTTTGTAAAACTGGGGTTTAACTTCTTCTTCAAATATAAAATCAGTATAATCTGTTACTACGTTATATAAGGTATCCCTTTCTATCGGAGCGCGGTGAACCTGTTTGATCAGGTGGACAAGGTCCTGCGTACTCATAGCCGGTGTTTGCTCTTCTGCCCCGGCCATAGAATAGATCTTTGTGGTATCATCAAGCGTACCATCAATATCATCCACGCCAAAATTAAGGGAAAGCTGCGCGGTTTGGCGGCTGATCATTGCCCAGTAGGCTTTGATATGATCAAAGTTGTCCATATAAATCCTGGCAATGGCATAATTCCTAAGGTCTTCAATTACCGAAACTTCAGGTACATGGTCCATCTGGTTATTCTGGTTCCTGAATTTCAGCGGAATAAAGGCCTGGAAGCCGCCGGTTTTATCCTGCAGCTGGCGAAGGCGTTCCATGTGGTCAACCCGGTGCCAGAATTCTTCAATATGCCCATATAACATGGTAGCATTGGTACGCATACCTAATTTATGGGCCTGCTCATGAATGTCAAGCCATTGTTCGGCGTTACATTTGTCGTGCGCAATTTTTTCCCGCACTTCAGGATGAAAGATCTCTGCTCCACCGCCCGGCATAGAATCCAGTCCGGCTTCCTTCATAAATTTCATTCCATCGTAATGGCTTAGTTTGGCTTTTTTGAAGATATAATAGTATTCTACGGGCGTTAATGCCTTGATATGCAATTCCGGACGATGGGCTTTCGCCCTCCTGAAAAAATCTGCATAGAAATCCAGGTTTTGTTTAGGAACAACGCCACCGGTAATATGTACTTCAGTTACGGGCTCATTATCATATTTTTTCAGGATGTCAATCATCCCGTCAACACTCATTTCCCAGCCGTCTTCCTTGTTTTTGATCAGACGTGAATACGAGCAAAAATTACAGCTGTAGACACAAACGTTAGTGGGTTCAATATGAAAATTACGGTTAAAGTAAGTTCTGTCACCGTGTTTTTGTTCCCTGATATAATTGGCCAAAACACCGAGGTAACCCAGTTCAGCATGTTCATATAAATAAACACCTTCTTCAAATGTTATCCGCTCTTTGTTTTGTACTTTTAAAGCAATGTCTTTTAATTCCTGAGCCAGTGCAGCGTCGTTCATTAAAAAATCAAGTTTTGCAATGGTATCCATATGGTTGATTATAGCCCAAAAGTAAGATAAAATCAACAGATAGTGCTGTCACAACCGCGTTAAGCTGTCAGACTTATGTCAAAGCTGGAAACTTACGAATGAACGGAAGTCCGTCTGGCTTCTTTGAAGTACCTCATAGGCACAAATAACATCCCGAAGCACTCCCCTTCTTCTTTTCCCATGTGTTTATGGTGCACTTTATGTGCCTTGCGCAGCGCACGGAAATAAAAGTTGTTTGTTCTGCTGAACAATTTAAACCGCTGGTGGATCAGGATGTCATGTACCATGAAATAAGCAAAGCCATAGAGTGTGATGCCAATTCCTATATAAAAGAAAAAACCCAGGTCTGCCACAAATGTGCCAACCGTATAAAAACTCATCGAGATAAACGCGAAGATTACAAAGAAATAATCGTTCTTCTCAAAAAAGGTATGTTTTTTATTGTGGTGGTCTTCATGCAGGTTCCAGAACAGGCCATGCATAATATACTTATGCGTTAACCAGGTTACACATTCCATCAAACAAAAGGTGATCAGCACAATTCCAATATTTATTAATAGGTTCATTACTTCTTATTTTATTCAATTTATGTAAATACTGAAAGATAAAGGTCGGCAGTTTTTTCCGGTTTTCATTCCCATATCTTAATTACAAATCAAGCATTGGGTAATGTGAAACGATTTACCCAGGACATTTGTTTTCATCAGATAGCAAGTGCTTTAATCATGCTTTTCTCTTCAGCACTGCAATGCTGATTAGTGAGCAGATAATTTCTTATCCGTTTGTGTAAATCAGTGTCTCCATCAGTGTGTATTGCCGCCCTTTTGAGATAAGCAATGAGACCAGCTTTATCCGCCGGAATATTACTATTATAATTTAAAATAGAGGGCACATTACTTTGGGTAATCAACCTGAACAACATCAGCTCCGGTGAATTTTTATCTTTTTGCAATGCATTCTCGAGCAGTTTGCGTCCCCTGTTAAAGTGTTTCAAACGGCTTATCGGGTTAATCAGGTGTTTGCTTTGCATAAACTCCGACATGGCCCTGAAACCTATCATGATCGCTGCATCATTGTCTTTCACATTTTTGAGTTTTTCGTAAAACCTGTCAGCGGCCTGCCCATCGGTTACGGAATAATCCATTAATTTCCGGTATACAGAAAGATCAGGGCCAATCATATTCAGAAAAATCAATAGTACGAAAAACTTCATATCATTCGGAAGCTATGTTTGACATATGATCCGGCAAGCAGGCCAATTTTCTTTGAATTGGGAATACGGATACGTTCAGACAGCATACGACCGGAAGAAACAGATTTTATTTTATTAAAGAGGCTTTTGTAGTAGATGTAAGCCACGTAAACCCCAAACCTCGAACTTCGGGGAAGTTGTTTGATACCTGTTAAAGCTTCTGCAAAATCATTTTCAATATCCAGTTCTATTTCTTTTTTTTCTTTCTCAGAGAATACCGTCAGGTCTACTTTTGGAAAATATACCCGTCCCAGCACTTCATAATCGTTTTTCAGGTCCCGAAGGAAATTTACCTTTTGAAAAGCCGCTCCGAGTTTCATTGCTGAAGGCTTTAGTTTTTCATAAAGTTCCCCGTTATTTTCTGTAAAAACCCTAAGGCACATCAAGCCCACCACCTCAGCAGATCCGAGTATATAAGTACTGTATGAACCTAGGGAGTGTTGTGTTTCCTGGAGGTCCATCTCCATACTTGCCATAAAGCAGTCAATCAACTCTTGTTGTATGCCGTAGTCATTTACCACATGCTGGAAACTGTTCAGTATAGGATTAAGGCTGATGCGTCTCGAAATGGCCAGTGCTGTGCCTTCTTTAAATTCTTCCAGCAGTTCAAGCTTATTAAAATCGTGAAAAGAATCAACAATTTCGTCGGCCAGGCGTACAAAACCATAGATACTATAGATAGCATTGTGAAATTTCTTATGCAGGCATTTGATACCAAGGGAAAAACTTGTACTATAAGTTTTCGTGACCAATGTGCTTGATGCAATAGAAATTTGGTCAAAGAGTTCTTTCATAGGTTGTGGTTCAATTGGCTTCAGTAATAATCCATCAAAATACACAATTTATCCGGCAAAAAAAACCTGCCACCGGATTTATCTGATGGCAGGTTTTTACATTTATACAGTAAGTATTTTTATTGTGCCTTGCTAAAATTTAGAACGATGTTGGCTGGGGCGCTTCCGTAATCAACTGGTGATTTCAGGATTAACTGGTCACCAGATGTAGAAGAAAGAATTAACCTATATCCGTCAGTGATATTTTTAGCTTTATCACCTTCGTTCAGTTTTTTAAACTGGAACGTTTCATCAGCTGTACTAACAGACCAGAATATATCCTGTGTTCTTGCAGGGCAATCTGAAGTTCCTGGCAAGGTATAACTACCGTTACCGCTATTTGTTAACCTCCATGTGCTACCGATAAAACATTTATAGGAAGCTTCGCTAAAAAGAGATTTGACATTTCCTGCTGGTACGCCTTCAAATGTAATATTATTCAATACCCAGTTACCTGTTACCGCTCCTCTTCTTAAACTTGCACCGGCAGTTGCACTTTTAGTACTTGAACAACTTTGTAAAACCATTAATGAAGTACATAAAATGGCTGCTATTACTAATATTCTTTTCATAAACTTGTATTTTTGAAAAACAACTTACATAAATCCTGCCAAAAAACCATAAACACTAAATTCTATGCATACCGAAACCATCGCCATCCACGCCGGAAATTTAACCCCCAGTGCCACAGGGGATGTTGTTCAACCGATCAGTTTATCTACTACATTTTTTCGTGACGAGAATGGTGGCTATCCTGGCGGACATATGTATAGTCGCGTAAGCAACCCCAACCGTGACGCCCTGGAAAAAGTGATTGCAGAACTGGAGAAAGGAGAAGAAGCCTGTGCATTTTCATCCGGTAATACTGCAGGAATGGCAATTTTTCAGGCACTGCCCCCGGGAAGCCATATCATTGCCCCGGACGATATGTATTGGGGTTTCAAAAAACAATTGTTATCAATTTTTGCGGGCATCCTTGAAATTGACTTTATAGATATGACCGAAAATGAGCGGATAGAAAGTTACATTCAACCGCACACGGTGATGATCTGGATAGAGACACCTTCCAACCCGCTGCTGAAAATTACAGATATCGGAGCGGTTGCAGCGATTGCTAAACAGAGAGGACTGATATTGGCATGTGACAGCACCTTTGCTTCCCCTTGTTTTCAAAACCCGATAACGTTTGGTGCCGACATTGTGATGCATTCTTCTACAAAATACATTGGAGGGCACAGCGATGTTTTGGGTGGCTTACTGATCACAGCGAAGAAGAACGAATTCTGGGAAAAAATCCGCAATATTCAGCAGGTAGGCGGTGCTGTGCCCTCACCGTTTGATTGTTACCTTTTATTAAGGAGTATAAAAACATTGCCTTACAGGATGAGGGGACATGCTGAAAACGGAATGGCCCTGGCCTATTATCTTGAATCCCATCCGAAGGTTGAAGCAGTTTACTATCCTGGCCTACCCTCGCATCCACAGCATGAGATTGCAAAACGACAGATGAGCAGGTTCGGTGGCATGCTTTCTATACTAATTAAAGGCGGCGAGGAAGAAGCTAAGCGCGTGGTAAACTCGGTCAGGCTATTTGCACAGGCCACCAGTCTGGGCGGAGTGGAAAGCCTCATTGAACATAGGGCGTCTGTAGAAGGACCAGCCAGCAGGACCCCGCAAAATTTAATTCGGGTGTCTGCCGGACTGGAGCATATTGATGATCTGATAGCTGATTTTGAACAGGCATTGGGTAACTAAAAGATGTGAAGCGCCTCTTTTATAATTATTAAACCACTACATCTCAATGATTTATTAATATTTCAGAATAATATTTTGAAAATAAAATCTATAAAGGTACATTTGTAGCACAAAGCGAAAGCTTTTTCAAGTCATCCTGTTTTATATCAGGTGATTTATAAAGAAGTGGCGAGAGACAGGCTCCCTGACCCACTGGCAACCCTCCCAAATGGAGAAGGTGCCAATTCCTGACCAGCCAGCATAGTGCTTCCTGGAAAGATAAATTCAGACAAATGAAAACACAACAGAAAAATCCGCTATCAGGCGGAAACCAACATTACACTCCTTTTACTACGCAGCAATCCGTATGTATGTGTTGTTGCATGGGCTAAACATTCTTCCGAACAAATTTTATATCTGCAGGAAGGCCTCTAAATGAGGTACGCATTTTCTATAAGCCGTTTATCTTAATCTAACCCACATGTCATCCAACTATAAATTCGAAACACTACAGCTACACGCTGGCCAGGAAGTTGATCCCACTACAGGCTCTAGAGCGGTGCCGATTTATCAAACTACCTCTTATGCTTTTAACAGTGCTGAACATGGTGCCAACTTATTTGCCCTGAAAGAATTCGGGAATATCTATACCCGCATCATGAACCCTACTACTGATGTGTTTGAGAAAAGGATCGCCGCATTGGAAGGTGGCGTGGCCGCATTGGCGGTAGCTTCAGGACAGGCGGCGCAGTTTATTGCGCTGACCAACTTTTTGCAGGCAGGAGATAATTTTGTTTCTTCTCCGCATTTGTATGGCGGCACCTATAACCAGTTTAAGGTTTCTTTTAAACGGTTGGGCATTGAAGCACGCTTTGCTAATAGTGATAACACACAGGATTTTGAAGCGAAAATTGACGGGAAAACAAAAGCTATATATATTGAGAGCATCGGTAACCCATCTTTCAGTATTCCTGACTTTGAAAAATTGGCGCTTATTGCAGAAAAATATGATATTCCCTTGGTGGTTGACAATACCTTCGGTGCTGCCGGTTATTTATTCAGGCCGCTGGAACATGGTGCGCACATTGTTGTGCAGTCGGCAACCAAATGGATAGGCGGACATGGGACCAGTATCGGCGGGGTAATTGTAGATGGCGGAAATTATAACTGGGGAAACGGAAAGTTTGAACAGTTCAGTTCTCCTTCTGAAAGTTACCATGGACTGGTATTCAGTGATGTATTTGGTGTGAACAGTAGCTTTGGTAATATACAGTTTATCATCAGGGCGCGTGTGGAAGGCCTTCGTGATTTTGGACCGGCCATCTCCCCTTTCAACTCTTTTCTTTTGATACAGGGATTGGAAACATTGTCGCTTCGTGTACAGCGCCACGTGGACAATGCTATTGCGCTGGCCACATGGCTGGAAAACCATGAAGCGGTTAATAATGTGTTATATCCGGGACTTGAAAGCAGTCCTTATCACCACAATGCGAAAAAATACCTCAAAAATGGTTTTGGTGCTGTATTGGCATTTGAACTGAAAGGCAGTAAAGAAAAAGCCAGTGCCTTTGTTGATGCTCTTGAACTGGTAAGTCACCTGGCAAATGTGGGGGATGCAAAAACGCTGATCATACAGCCTTCTGCAACTACGCACCAGCAAATGAATGAAGCAGAACAACTGGCGGCGGGTATTACGGCAGGACTATTGAGGGTTTCTGTAGGTATCGAACACATAGACGACATCAAGGCCGATTTTGAACAGGCTTTTATTAAAATTAATAACTCATACGGGCGCTAAGCCATACTTTATACAAGATTAGAATAATGTCATCAATAACCACATATCATTACAAGCAACCATTTACGCTGGAAAGCGGTAAAAAACTTCCGGAACTTCAGATTGCCTATCAAACATTTGGTACACTTAATGCAAAAAAGGACAATGTAATCTGGGCTTGTCATGCTTTAACCGCAAATGCGGATGTAGCTGATTGGTGGAAAGGTCTTGTAGGTGATAAGTACCTCTTCAACCCATCTGAACATTTTATTATTTGTGCCAATGTTCTGGGCTCGCATTACGGAACTACAAGTCCGCTGGATATTGATCCTATCACGGGAAACCCTTACTACTTGTCTTTTCCTGAATTTACTATACGTGATTTGTCCAGGGTGCATCAACTACTGGCAGACCACCTGGAAATTACGCAGATTAAAGTTTTAATTGGCGGCTCTCTTGGAGGTCAGCAGTCGGTTGAATGGGCTATTGCCGATACCATACGCATAGAAAACCTCATACTGGTGGCCTGCAACGCTTGCCAAACCCCCTGGGGTATCGCTTTCAATGAGAGCCAGCGTTTAGCTATTACTGCCGACCGAAGTTTCTATGCACAAGATCCGGAAGGTGGTATGAAAGGTTTGCAGGCCGCAAGAAGTATTGCGCTGATTTCGTACCGTACGTATGAAGCCTATAACGCCACGCAGGTTGAAAGTGTAAATGATAAAACCGGCGACTTCCGCGCTTCTTCTTACCAGAAATACCAGGGAGAGAAACTTTGTAAAAGATTTAATGCCTTTAGCTACTGGTACCTGACAAAAGCAATGGATAGCCACAACGTTGGCCGGGGAAGAAAAAGTATTACAGCTGCACTCGGCAGTATTCAATCGAACACACTGGTGATCGGAATTGAAAACGACTTTCTATTTCCTGTTACTGAACAGGAATTCCTGGGGAAACACATTCCTGGAGCAGAATTCCACAGCATAAAATCGGCTTATGGCCATGATGGCTTCCTGATAGAAACAGACGCATTAACGCATATCATTGGAAGTTTTTTAAAAGAAAGTTCAAATAAAAAAATTGTTAAACTGCATAAAATAGCATAATGAGTAAGAAACTTAAAATTGGAATATTTGGTTTTGGAGTAGTGGGACAAGGCCTGCATGATATCATACGTGGCCAGGACCTGAACCTGGAAATCATCAAAATTGCCATCAAGAACCCGGATAAAAAACGGAGCCTGGATGCTAAACTTTTCACGACAGATCATGATGAAATCCTTAACAACGAAGAAATCAATACCATAGTTGAACTTATTGATGATGCGGATGCAGCTTTTGAAATCACTAAAAAAGCACTGATTAAAGGAAAACATGTGGTTTCTGCGAATAAAAAAATGATTGCGAACCATCTGGAAGAATTGGTGGAACTGCAATCGAAATATGGCACTTCATTATTATATGAAGGTGCGGTATGTGGCAGTATCCCTATCATCAGGAACCTGGAAGAGTATTATGACAATGAACTGCTGCATGGTATCAGTGGTATATTTAACGGTTCATCCAATTATATCCTTTCGAAGATATTCAATGAGAATATGCCATATGATGTTGCTTTGAAGCAGGCACAGGACCTTGGCTTCGCAGAAACAGATCCGATTATGGATGTGGGCGGATTTGATCCGAAATTTAAGCTGGCCATCGCTACGGCACACGCCTATGGTTTGTTCATTAAACCGGAGAAGATACTGAACGTTGGGATACAGAACTTATCGGAACAGGATATACAGTATGCAAGGGAAAAAAATTACAAAATTAAACTCGTACCTACCGCACGAAAAATCAGCACAAAACAGGTTGTAACGTATGTGATGCCGAAGTTTGTTAAGTCGGACGATTTCCTTTTCAATGTAGAGAATGAATATAACGGGGTAACTGTACAGGCGGCTTTTGCTGATAAGCAGTTCTTTTTTGGAAAAGGTGCCGGTGGACATCCTACAGGTGCAGCGGTACTCTCAGATATTGCGGCACTTCGGTACGGATACAGATATGAATATAAAAAGTATCACCAGAATAATGGCTTGATCCATACGGATAACGTGAATATAGAAGTCTATCTGAGATATGTACACGAGTATACAGTAGAGAAGCTTAAAATTGAAAACATTGTGGAACGGTTTTCACGCAATGATTACAAGTATGTGATTGGCAGTGTAAGTTTAAAATCTTTGCTTGCGAATAAGGAATTGTTGGTACAGAAGGATGTATTTATAGCAAACACAGGAAGGTTTACGTATACCGAGCAGCAGATTAAGGAAATTGCTCAGGAAGAAGTTTTGGCGCATTAATTTGCTCCTCTCTTCTTACTTGCTATCGTAGAGATTCTGCGAACGTTAGAAAGGTATTAGAAATTAAGGCTGCCAAACGCTGAAACGCGCGTGAAGGCCTTAATTTCTCATACCTTTTTTTGAACCAGCATATACCCCATGCTGGTATAAATTGAAAATTAGATCTCGCGGTTGATGTCCCAGTTTTCCAGGTAATCGGCAACCCTTCTAACGAAGGTACCGCCAAGCGCTCCATTAACAACGCGGTGGTCGTACGAAAGGGACAGGAACATCATGTGGCGGATGGCGATGACATCTCCGTATTCTGTTTCGAGGACTGCCGGTTTCTTTTTTATGGTACCCACAGCAAGGATGGCCACCTGTGGCTGGTTAATAATGGGCGTTCCCATAACGTTACCAAATGATCCAACGTTGGTGAGGGTGAATGTACCATTTTGGGTTTCGTCTGGTTTGAGTTTTGATCCCCTGGCACGGTTAGCCAGGTCATTTACCGCCCTTGTTAATCCTACAAGGTTGAGTTGGTCGGCATTTTTGATGACAGGCACAATAAGGTTCCCACTCGGTAAAGCAGCAGCCATACCAATGTTGATGTCTTTTCTCTTGATGATCTGGGTACCGTTTACAGATACGTTGATCATCGGGAAATCTTTAATCGCTTTGGCTACCGCCTCGATAAAGATTGGGGTGAAGGTTATTTTTTCGTTTTCTCTCTTTTCGAAGCTGTTTTTTACTTTTAGCCTCCATAACACCATGTTGGTTACATCTGCTTCTACGAAAGAAGTGACGTGTGCAGACGTATGCTTGCTCATCACCATGTGATCAGAAATGAGTTTGCCCATGCGGTCCATCTCCATAATTTCATCGCCACCACTAACGCTAATAGCCGGTGGAGCAGCAACAGGTCTTGGGGCTGCTGGTACAAAATCGTTTACAGGCTGCCTTGCGCCCTCGTTCACTACGTTGGTTACATTGTTGCCGGCAGTTTGTAGGGCTGCTGATGCTGAAATGTCTTTGCGTCCGTTTTGTATATAATTAAGGAGGTCGTCTTTAGTAAGTCTGCCATCTGCACCGCTTCCGGTAATTGTGTCGAGTTCATTGAGACTGATCTGCTCCTGGCTGGCTATGTTTTTTACCAGCGGGGAATAAAAGCGATCGGAACTACTTGAATGGTTTTGTTCTGTATTAGAATCAACTGCAGTACCATTGTCTGCAGATGTAATATCCGCAGGCGTTTCGTTAGCGGTTGTATCAGGTAGCTGCGCAATGCCTGGAATAGTTTCAACAGGTACTTCGTCAGGCTGAATGTTTTCAACTGCCGATACCTCTGGTTTAACCGCTGCAGCTGCAACAGGTTGTAGCGGCTCAGGTGTTTCATTTTTTGCGATCTCTTCTGTTTCAATCAGCGCAATAACGGCACCAACCTGTACCACATCATCCTCGCTGTAAAGCTGACTGATCAATCTACCGGCTACAGGTGAGGGCACATCTGAATCCACCTTATCTGTGGCAATTTCTAACAATGTATCATCTAAACTGATTAGGTCACCTGGTTGTTTTAACCACTTGATGACGGTTGCCTCAGCAACACTTTCCCCCATTTTAGGTAATAATAATTCGTATTGAGCCATTTAGTTTACAATAAATTCGGTATTTCCTGTTGGGTACAAAAGTAAGGTTTTTGATTTAATTCACGTCTTCTTTCAGCAAATTCAAAACCATCGACAAGGCGGAGCTTGCTGATCGTTCAATGTTCTGGATCCTTTTATTGCCAAAAGTGAAGAGCCTGGCAACAACTTTATTTTTGTTAGCTACTGCAATCCAAACTGTTCCGACCGGCTTATCGTCGGTGCCACCATCCGGCCCGGCAATGCCACTTACGGCTACGCTATAGTCAGTATTAAAATGAGAAATCGCACCGGCAGCCATTTCTCTTACAGTTTGCTCACTTACTGCACCGTATTTGGCCAAAGTTTCGGCCTTTACGCCCAGAACAGATTCTTTCAGTTCATAAGAATAGGTAACCGCACCCCCCGCAAAAACTGCCGAACAGCCCGGATGTTTGGTAATCAGATGGGAAATATAACCTCCTGTACAGCTTTCGGCCGTAGAGAGGGTCAGTCCTTTTTCCTTCATGATCTTAAGTATAGCTTCTTCTAAAGAAATGTCTTCTTCTGCTACAATATATGGCTTGAGTTTGGTAATGATCTGTTGGGCGTAAACTTCAACTTTGTCTTTCAATTGCTGCTCATCCGGCCCGCTGGTGCTTAAGCGTAACCGCACCTGCCCAAGTTTTGGCAGATAGGCAAGCTTGATATCTGCCGGAAGGCTATCTTCAATTTCTGCTATCTCCTGCGCAAGAAATGATTCGCCGAGGTTAGCCGTTAAAATGGTCTTGTGATAGATAAAGGGCAGGTCAAAAGCTTTTGTCAATCTGGGAAGTATTTCCTCCTGCATCAGGTACATCATTTCAAAAGGTACGCCGGGCATAGAAACGATAATATTTTCACCATGATCAAACCACATGCAAGGTGCAGTGCCATTTTTATTTTGGATCACAATACAGCCGTCTGGTACATCTGCCTGTTTGATATTGGACTCAATCATCGGGCGGTTATATTTTTTAAAAATATTCTCTACCGTTTCCAGCACGCCTGCATCGCGGCGCATCCCCATGTTGAAATATCTGGCCAGCGTAAACTTGGTGATATCATCTTTTGTAGGGCCAAGGCCTCCGGTAATCAGGATAATACGTGCCCTCTTTTCTGCCTGTGCCAATGCCTCCATAATGTGGTCGGCATCATCAGAAACAGAGGTAATCTGTTTTACCTTGATTCCGATTGCATTCAACTCTTTCGCCATCCATGCAGAATTGGTATCTACAATCTGACCGATCAGTATTTCATCACCTATGGTTATGATCTCAGCTAACATAAAATTCTTTAAAAACGTGTATAGTAGGCCTGTTGCTTGCTCAGTTTCAGGTCCTGCAAGATTGATGCCTTTACTTTAATGGTCAGGTTATAACTCCTGTAAGTACCAATAGGTATCCAGTGAATACTCATGTCCCAGCAATGCATGTCCCTGTAAATGGAGAATGATGTTGGCGACAGGCCATTGGTTTTAAAATCGTATCCCGAAGTAAACTGCACTTTCCATTTTGGAGTCACATTGAAATCGCCGTTAAAGTTAAGCGTATTGGTGATTTCGGACCTGAAACTGGTACGTGGTTTACTGTAGTCGAAACGGTAAGAAAAAGTAAAGTTCCATGGAATATTGAAATCAACAAATGCATTAGGGTCGTTACTTACCTGTCTCAGCTGCTCTGCCTGCTCAGGGGTCATACCTGTTTTTTGTACCTGTTCCTTCGTGTTATCAATGGCTTCGTTCCTCTTTTTAAATGCATCGGCATTTAGACTGTAACCGAATGAAAGGCCGAACCTGGTCAGCGCCGGGATAGTATATTTATCAATGATTGTACGTACAGATGTGGTTGGGCTTGTAAGCGAGTCCCTGTAAGCATATGGGCTAAAGGAACCATCATAGGTTACGCCCAGCTTGTCGGTAAACTGCGAACGTCCGCTGAACGAAAGGTCTGATAATTTGAATGAAGGAGCAAGAAAGTTGTACGATCCGTTGATGCTTAAGCCCTGAATAATCGGAACTTTCCTTGTACCCGAACCTGTTGTGTCTTTCGCAGAAAAAACTTTGGCTTCTACCGTATTGTCAATTCCAAAACTTATGCTTCCGCTCTCCCCTTCTGCCGGGCCGCCATATTGCATGCCGTCATGAATAGAGTATCTTTTTCTTCTGTTGTACACTGGGTCCCAAACATATTCTCCGTCCTGGTATTGCAGCTCCTTGAAGTTTCCTCTGGATAAAGCGGAGAAATCAGGACGGTAACTACCATTCACGCTTGGTGTCATCACCCAGCGCAGGGCCTTTAAGTTTCCCATTTTTTTAAACTGCAAGGTGTTATAAACCTTGGTAGACACACCCATATTGATATTGTATTCACCCGAACGATTAAAACCATTTACAGTATCCCTAAAGACAGTATATGGTTGCACAACACCATTTGACAAAATGCCCCTTATTGCAGTTTGCCTTACAGACTGGAACTGCCATCTTTCGGTATAGTTTGCCCCTGCTGTAAAGTTGAAGTATTTTGCTGCAGTAAAGTTGATTGAAATGGGGATCTGATGCTGGAAACCGCTGTTTAGTTTATTTAAGATACCTGGTTGAAACAGCAGGCTGTCTTTGGTGATCAGGTTATTTGTGGCCTGCACGGTATAAGCTATCGTTAGTTTCTGGTACCATTTCTGGTCGCCCACCCTTTTCTTGGAATCGAAAGGACTAAAAGACGGAACCGACATATTGAAGGATGGAAGGGTAACACTTACATCCCTTGTCTGGGTATTCTGGTTATGCTGCGCCGCAAGGGAATAGTTAATCCCATTGGAAAAGTTTTTAGAGTAACTTACTGATGAACTAAGGAGATTTTCTGTAATAGCCTGGTAGTTGTAGCTATTTCCACCCGCAGTATTGGTATTGTATCCACTGGTTTTGATGTTTACATTGGCACTGAAGTTTGTTCCGGGTTTAGCATTTGCATCCTGGGTATGCGTCCATTGTATACTGTAATCTTTCCTTGGTGTATATTCTGGTGTTCCTTCAACGCCATAACGGTTACTGGCGTAATCCGTTTTGATGTTCCCGGTATATTTATAGCGTTTTTTGTAAGATGAGGTCACCGACGCACCATAAGAGCCCCTGGTATAGAACGTTCCCAGGATTTTAGCGTCCCAGTAATCATTCAGGTTAAGGTAATATCCACCATTTTGTAAAAAGAAACCACGCGTGTAATCATCACCGACAGTCGGCACAATTACTCCCGAGTTTTTCTCATTTGGCTTGGGAAAAAAGGCAAAGGGCAAACCCAATGGCAATGGTATATCTTCAATTTTAAGATAAACGGGCCCAGTGATGATCTGTTTATCGGTAACGATCCCTTTGGTAATATATAAACCGTAATGCGGGTGTGGCAAGTTACAGGTACTATAGGTCATTCCTTTTACGTTGATCTCGTTATCAGGTTGCCTTTTACTTTGGCCACCGGAAAAGAAACCACCCTCCTGCTCTGTAAAGGTGTTAAACACTTGTCCCTTGCCCGATTTTGTATTGTAGAAAAGGGAATCTGCTACTGAAGAACCTTCTTTATCCATTTTGAAGATGGGCTTTCCTACATACCTGTTCTTTTTATCTTTTCTTCCACTGGCGAAGATGGTATTAGTTTTGGAATTGTAAGAGATATAATCGGCATCCAGTTCAAAGGACTGGTAGATCACCCGCGCCTTCCCATAAAGATAAATAATACTTTTATCCTTGCTGTACTTCGTTGAATCTACTGCAGAATACTCGATCTTTTCTACACCTGCCTTAACCCCCTTTTTTGAGGTATCCTGTTGCATACCGAGCGGTAATTTTGTGGTATCCTGCTGCTGGATTTCCTGTCGGTAAGAGAACGTAGAAGCCGCAAACGCCGAATGACCGGCAAACACCAGCAGTACGATTGAACTTATTAAAATAACAGCCTGTAGAAATTTCAAATTCGTATATGAATGTAACAATAGTACTTGTGTTTATCCCAAAACGCTCAAAATTAATGAAAAATATAGCATTGCCGGGGGCAAATCAAATTTTGCTAAAATATATTTATATACAATAATATAAATAAAAGACTACCAATTGTTTATAGCCCAAAAATAATTTATAAAACGTACCTAAAACAGGTGGTCATCTGTCCTTAAATGAATTTAGCGTAAGCGGCGGACCGCAAACTGCCAGTCAAAATTTTATTATACTATCTTTGTGCGCAAATAACTGTCTGCAAAACAATTTACATCCTAAGACTGTCCTGTTACAAAGAAATGCGTACAAGTACAGTCAAAGAGAAGAACTAAATGATTATACCAAGAATTATATCCCTATACCTAATATTAATGCTGTTTGCTACGCATGATGTTTTTTCGCAGGGATATAAAGTAAGAACTATAGTAATTGATGCCGGCCATGGAGGTGATAAGCCTGGCGCAGCTGGCGTTTACTCCAAAGAAAAAAACGTTGCCCTGCAGGTTGCTTTGAAACTGGGCAGTAAATTTGAACAGGATATGCCGGGGGTACGCATACTATATACAAGAAAGACCGACATTGATGTGTCCTTATACAAAAGGGCTGAACTGGCAAATAACCGTAAGGCGGATCTTTTTATCGCAATCCATTGCAATTCTATGCCTGATAAAAAAGTTGTAACAGGTTATACGACAAGAAGAGGAAGAAAAACGGCGAAGTACAGCTTCGTGAAAAACAAATCAACCCGGGGTGTTGAAACGTTTGTAGCAGGAAGTCACAGATTACATGAACAAGATGGCGCCATCAGGGAAAATGCCGATATCAGCCTCGAAAAGGATTATAAAAAGAATTATGATGGATACGATCCGAAGGATCCTGAAACATTTATTATACTATCTTTGTTCAAGAATATATACAGAGACAAAAGCTTAAGGTTGGCAAAATTGATTCAGAACAACTATACCCGGGATAATCAACGTTTGGACAGAGGCGTAAAGGAACAAGGTATTTTGGTCCTGCAAAGATGCGGCATGCCAGCTGTACTAACGGAGATCGGTTTTATATCGAATCCAAGTGAAGAAGATTATATGAATTCTGCAGGCGGACAAGCCGAAATTGTGAACGCAATTTTTAAAGCTGTTAATACATACAAGAGAGAAACAGAAGTAAATTAAATAAACCACGCATAAGTGAAAATAGCAAACGAAACCAAAGTAGGCATATTAGCAGCCTTTTCCATCGCAGTACTGATTATCGGATATAACTTCCTAAAGGGTAACTCAATTTTTTCAAGTGAAACTGTATTGTATGCCAGATATACACGGGTTGATGGCCTTGGCGTCTCTAAACCTGTATTGATCAATGGTTTCCAGATCGGGCGTGTAGATAAACTTGTATTACAGCCTAATGGTGAAATTCTTGCTACGTTAAAAATCAAAGGGAAATATGACATTCCAAAAAATAGTGTAGCGAAACTGGAAAGCACCGACTTACTGGGAAGCAAAGCTATCGTAATGGCGTTGGGTACTGGGAATGATTTTGCACAGGACGGAGATACGCTAAATTCAAACGTAGAGAAAAACCTGATGGAAGCCGTACAGCCGGTGCAGAAAAAAGCTGAACTGATTATTGGCAAAATGGATTCAATACTTACCAGTGTGAATACAATCCTGAACCCCGACTTCCAGAAAAATGTGAACAAAAGTTTCAACAGTATTGCTTCTACCCTTTCATCATTGGAAGGTACTTCGAAAAAAGTTGATGGCTTAGTAGGAACTGAGGGTAAAAGGATTTCTGCTATCCTCGCCAATGCAGAGTCTATTTCTTCTAACTTGAAAAACAACAATGCGAAAATAAATGCAATCCTGAATAATATCAACACGATTACTGATCAGGTTGCAGCAGCTAACTTTAAACAGACCATTGATAACGCGAATAAAGCGGTCACTGATCTTCAGGGTATTGTAACTAAAGTGAATGATGGCAAAGGTACACTTGGTTTGTTGGTTAATGATACAAAAATGTATGATAACCTGAATAATGCTTCAAAGAATCTTGATAATTTGATTATTGATTTGAAAGAGAATCCGAAACGTTATGTTCACTTCTCTGTATTTGGTGGTGGTAATAAAGATAAATAGTAAGTTAGTTCTACGTTGCAGATTGTTGAGATGCTGCAAGTGGAAAAAAGGTCTGTTGTTTCACTCCTCGTTCCTTGGTATTAAGGAACGCATGTCGTGAAACAACAGACCTTTTTTTTGACCAAAGATTTTACCCACCGGTAGCATACACAGCAAACTCTTGCCTAACCTAGGCTACTGGCATCTCCTTCTATCTAAAACTATTGGCTTTTCATAAATCTCAAACTATTGGCTTTTTCTTAAACCTTGGAATACTACTAAGACTGGTATTACCACATTACTAATACTACGACATCACTGCTACTACTATTGCTATTACTACTACTACTGGGCTCCTTTCGTAACTAACCTTAGACTAACTGCCTGGGGTCTTAACGATTACTAATAGGTTATGCTGATCCCCGCACCGTATCCCATGTCACTATCGTAGTGCGTTGACAGGGAGAAATACTTCGTGACGGCATAGCGAAGGCCCGCCATGTATTCGCGGTCGGTATTGCCCATTAGGTTTAATCGAAGCCGGCTTGTTACAGGGATATCTTCACGTTTAAGCTGGAAGCGTAATTTACCTTTGCTGTCCAAACGGGTTTCTGCTTCTACGAGCATGGGCAAGGTATACTGAAATCCAAGCACGAAAGCTTTTCTGTTATTTTGATTGCTGCTCTGTCCGAAAAAGTTATTTTCAGGTTCGTTTTCCACGCTGTTGTGGTGGTAGTCAAATCCGATGAAAGGCATGAACCATTGCATTTTTCCAATGTATTTGCCAAAATAGGTTTCGCTCTCAATGCCATGCATAGCTTTCAAGCCAACACGCCATTCGGTAGAGAGACGGTAACGTGTATTCGAGAGCATCGCTTCGCCATCGCTGCCATTGCTTTCTAGGCCGATGTTTGCCATTAGATGGGCTTTCCGGTCATCGCGATTAAGCATTTTGGTGGCATATCTCTGATCCGGCAGTTCGGGATTTGGTGCTGAATTTTCATAGCTGAATATCCTGCCCATTCCGCTCATCATATGATAAAGGATGTGGCAGTGGAAAAACCAGTCGCCGCTCTCTGTTGCCGCAAATTCGATCGTGTCGGTTTCCATTGGCATAATGTCCAGCACATTTTTAAGTGGAGCATACTCCCCTTTCCCGTTCAATACCCTGAAATCATGTCCATGAAGGTGCATCGGGTGCCTCATCATCGAATTGTTGTAGAGTATGATTTTAACGTTTTCACCTTTTTTAATCAGGATTTTGTCCGATTCTGAAACTGTTTTATTATCTATAGTCCATACATAGCGGTTCATATTACCTGTCAGTTCGAAACGTAATAACTTTTCCGGGCCTTTTCTAAGGGTCGTTTTTTCCGTTGCTTTTAACATCCCATAGTTCAGCGTAACCGGAGCTGGTGTTTCACCACCAGAGATTTCAGGATACATGACATTGTTCATATCCATTTTCTGATTACTCATTTTCATGCCCATTGGTTCCATCTCGCCATTGAGTTTCATCATGCCGTTCATCATGCCCATTCCTTCAAAGTATTGCAGTTTGCCCAAGGGTTTAGCTTTAACCTTTTCGCCACTGCCAAGCCACAAAGAAGTAGATCTTGTGCGGTCTTCGGCAGTTGAAAGAAATTCGTAACTTTTATTTTCCGGAACAGTGACAATTACATCATAGGTCTCCGAAGGGGCAATCAGCAGCCGGTCTACCAATACAGGTTCAACGTCATTTCCATCATTTCCTACTACTGCCATTTTACCACCCGAGTAAGTCAGCCAGAAATAAGTGGAGGCACCACCGTCAACGATACGCAATTTTACTTTGTCGCCAGCTTTATATTTGGGCTGCTCACTGATTACCTTTCCGTTGGTGAGCAGCGCATCATAATAAACATCACTTACATCCATCGCGGTCATTCGCTTCCACTCATTGGTTACTTTGGTTTTTAAATGGCCCTTTTTTATGGCCTCCGCGTAACTTTGGGTAGAACCTTTACGAATGGCAAACCAGTCGCTCGCATTATGTAAAGAGCGGTCGACTTCTGCCGGGTTCATATCTGTCCAGTCGCTGAGCACAACCGGCAGGGCAGGAATAGCAGGTTCGTTTTTCTTGTTGAAAATCAGTGCACCATACATACCACTTTGTTCCTGCAGCATCGTATGACTATGGTACCAATAGGTCCCGTTCTGGATTACCGGGAATTTATACAGGTAGGTGGAATGCGGTTTGATAGGCATCTGTGTCAGATAAGGTACCCCATCCATTTTATTGGGCAGGAACACGCCATGCCAGTGTACCGATGTTTCCATATCCATCATATTGTGTACATATACTTCAGCCGTATCGCCTTCGGTGAACGTTAAAACCGGGCCGGGAATTTGGCCATTGATGGCCATGGCCATTTTCATTTTACCCGAATAGTTTACCATGGTATCAGCTACATACATGTCGTACCTGATAGTTTTTGAAGAAGAGGGAACGCGCTGTGCCGAAACATGGAAATAAAATCCCATGCAAAGGAAATACAGAAGTAATTGTTTCATTTATAGGATGGTATCTTCGCCTTTATGCTATTGAAATCTGGTTATCTTGAAGCAAAGATAGCAGCCAATACCTTCAGAACTTTACACAATTTTGCGAAAATAATACATAATTAGTCGCGCCGGCTATCACCTTCAGCTATTTATCACTGCACTAAATCAGATACGTGTTTCCTTCTAGAGCAAGTTCGGTATTCGGGAATTCAAGGGCCGCCTCTTCAAGTAGCGGCAAAAGGGTTTTGTAACGTGAAGAGAAATGCCCGATCAAAAGCTTGGTAGCACCTACTTCTTTGGCAATACGGCCGGCTTGCAGGGCTGTGGTGTGATGGGTCATATTTGCACGGTCCAGAAGTTCATCCAGAAAAGTGGCCTCATGGTACAGCATTGTACAATTCATTATACTGTTCAGGTAACTTCCGTCTGCGAGCGTGTCTGAACAGTAACAATAGCATTTTGGGGTATCAGAATCGCGTGTATAATCTGAATTGCGGATAACTTTTCCACCAGGCAGGTTAAGGTCAAGCCCTTTCTTTAACAAAGGATAATATTCCTGGGGAATACCGTCTGCTTCCAGTTTTTCGGAAATCAGTTTACGCAGCCGCTTTTTCTCAGTAAATTTAAATCCAGTAGTAGGTATCCGGTGGTTAAGGATAATGGTTTCTACAGACATGTCCCCATTCTCAAAAATAACCCGTGGCACGTCGGCCGTAGTAGCCACAAATTCAAGATCAAAACGCAGCGTGGTATCAGAATACCTGAATTGCATCTCCAGGATTTCAAGCAAAGCTGCCGGGGCAAAAATCTGGAAGGGCTTGATACGCCCATTTAAATGCATAGTGGATAAGAGCCCAATCAGGCCAAAATAATGGTCGCCATGGAGGTGGCTGATAAACGCAGCATCAATTTTGCTCGCTTTCAGGCCAAACCTGATCATCTGCTGCTGGGTGCCTTCCCCGCAGTCAATCAGGTAGATCTTCTCATTACAGTTTAACAGTTGTGCAGTTGGATTTCTATTAAAAACAGGAGTAGCAGAACTACTCCCTAAAATGGTAACCTCAAATTTCATTAATTTTTCTGATCAAAGCTCCCCAGTAATTCCTTCTCAATTTCTTCCATAAAGATCAGATCTTCAGCTTCTTCAAGCTGCCCAACAATATTCAGCGACTGGTCAATAGATGACATTTCCAGCAGTTGCGAAATGCATTTTGTGACACCAGTAACGATGAATAGCCCATTTGCTTTTTTACAAATGCGGTCCCCAACCAATAGACAGCTCAGGTCCTGCGAATCATCACAGGCAGAAACCATCGACAGGTCCAGAACAATATTACAATACCCCTCGGCATTCAATAAAATGAATTCAGATTTTAACCTGGGGGCGTTATCAGTAGTGAGACGTGTTTCGTCCAATCTGATAGCGACATACTTTTCGTGTTTATCTACTGAGAACTTCATATTACTGGTATTTTGATGCTAACAAATTAAGAAATTAATTTGATAAAAGTGTAGTCAGACTTTTTAAAACATTTTGCTCTATCCTATCCAATATATCATCTTGTTCATTTTTCACAAACTGGTCGCCCGTAATTTGCTCATAGAGTTCAATATAGCGGTCAGATATATTATTTACAATTTCTTGCGTCATCACTGGCACAGTTTGCCCCTCTTTACCCTGAAAACCATTTTCTATCAGCCATTTCCTTACAAACTCTTTCGAAAGTTGTTTCTGCGGCTCATTATTTTGCTGGCGCCCCTCATATCCTTCAGCATAAAAGTACCGTGAAGAATCCGGTGTATGAATTTCATCAATCAGGAAAATATCTTCGCCAACTTTTCCAAACTCATATTTGGTGTCCACTAAAATTAATCCGCGTTCGGCGGCCATTTCAGTCCCCCTTTTGTAAAGCGCATAGGTAAACTCTTCCAGTTTATCGTAATCCTGAATGGAAACGATGCCTGTCGCAAGAATGTCTTCTCTTGAAATATCCTCATCATGGCCTATGTGGGCTTTGGTAGTCGGTGTAATAATTGCCTGTGGCAACTTGTCATTTTCTTTCAGGCCTTCAGGAAGTGTAACGCCGCAAACGCTGCGTTTTCCTTCACTGTATTCGCGCCAGGCATGGCCCGCCAGATATCCCCTGATCACCATTTCTACTTTAAACGGTTCACAGATCCTACCAATAGTTACCATTTCATCAGGAACCGCAATTACCCAGTTAGGTACAATATCTGATGTTGCCTTTAAGAATTTGGCAGCAATCTGGTTCAATACCTGTCCCTTGAAAGGGATCGCTTCCGGAAGGACTACGTCAAATGCCGAAATCCTGTCGGTCACAACCATCGTCATTAAACGGTGGTCTATCGTGTAGACATCGCGAACTTTGCCTTTATAAAAATTGCTCTGTTTAGGAAAGTTAAAATTGGTTTCTCTTATTGCTCTCATGTTGTTGATGGATCACATCAATTATTGTTTATAA